>ERZ840517.66-NODE-66-length-151953-cov-5.516906_pt1 | contig 151953 bp, 231 predicted proteins | sample MGYA00519876_ERZ840517 | MGnify/ENA primary metagenome ERZ840517 (study PRJEB31850, sample SAMEA3708882) | human gut metagenome | biome: human gut; feature: human-associated habitat; material: faeces | place: China | collected 2014 ... | reverse complement strand
AATGATTTCATCGGTATTGATAAACTCATACGGTGTCTGCTGGTAAACGTAATAAGATACTCATAAAGTCAAAAAACTAATGTTGCAAATGTTGATTTTAAGCCATTTTACAAGATTTGTCTCCACAAGCACCAATTATACCACCATTGAATCTCCACGGAAAGAAACAATTTTGTTATTTGAAGACATATTTTCGAACTGTTTTTCTGCTAATTCATCGCCATATTCTGAAATTCGATCAAGCTCCTTAGACACTTTATCCATCTCTGTCTCCATCTGTTTTGGCATAACTGATGTATACAAATCCATTGTCATTTGTAGAGATGAGTGTCCTAGATATGCTTGTACTGTCTTTGGTGCAATACCAGCTTCAAAACAACGTGTCGCAAATGTGTGGCGAAAACAATGTGCAGAAAATGGCTCTATTTCATCCAGATAATCTTTCGTAAGATTTACCTCTTCTATAATTTTGTTAATTGCTTGACATACAACTTGCGAATTTAATGGTGTGTTGAATTTTGATGTAAATAACAAATCAGCATATTTATCGTCAATTTTCTTTGTAATGGGTTGCTTAGTAGCAACAACAGACTTTTGAATAAATTGTTTCTTTAATGCTATTTCACACTGTCTGTTGATTGGTATATCTCTTAAGCTAGTTCTTGTCTTTGGCTTTTCAAAATGATATTCCTTTTGACTGTCGTTTTCATATTTCTGATATACGAGAGTTCTAGTTACATGAATTACTCTACTATCCCAGTCAACATCTGTCCATCTTAAAGCAGCAAGTTCTCCAATCCTCATTCCTGTTGATACTGCCGTAACAAACAGATTGTCATAAAATGTTCCCTTACAACAATCAAAGAATACCGTTTGTTCATCCTGTGACAAAACTCTTACACTTTTTTCTTCATCTCTTTTTAATGATATTCCTTTTGCTGGATTCTTTCGCACATATTCGTTAATCATAGCTTTGTTAAAAATATCAACAAGAAGAATTTTTACCTTGTTGCACGTTTCGTATTGATACCCACTACTCTTTAATTCTTTGATAAGTTGTTTGATTTGATATTGAGTAATACTTCCTAATTGAAAATTCCCAAGACTCGGAGATATATGCTTATAATATACATTATTATAATGTCTTTTTGTGTTTTCACGAATAATATCAAACTTGTAAACGTTCATCCATTTTTTATACCATTCGTCAAGTGTTATATTGTCTTTTACGTTTATTTGCTTGTCATTTTCGTAAATTGCTTCATTATATCTCTTTTTAACATCTTTTAGATCTCTGCCTGAAATTGATACCCTTTTACCAAATCTATCTATATATCTTGCTTCATACCTCCCATTCTTTTTCTGTATTATTCCTTGTCCCAATTCTTTTCCTTTAAGATCTTTGCCCAATCGTATTTCCTCCTTGTATATGGCAAAGAACTTTTGCATGACTGTATTATATCACACAAAAGTTCTTTTACCAAATTAAATAAAATGCTTTCCAGCTAAATATTTTTCAAATTCAACTCTTTTTACAAGATGTTTATTACCTACTTTTAATAAGAAGGGACATGCTTTTTCGGAAAGCAATTTTCTAATTGTTGTTTCTCCAATATTAGAGTATGTAGATGCTTCTGGAATCGTAAGATTTATTTTATCTTTTATTTCTATTGTTTGTTTTATATAAATCACTCCTTTTAATTTTTCCCTGTACTTCCAAAACCACCTCTGTTTGTTTCGTCCAAGTGTTCCACTTCTTCAAACTCAATCTCAGGCTGAATTTTGTTGATACGAAACTGACAAATACGATCATTTTTATTAATTGTAGTATCTTCCATAGCGATGACAGGGTATAGCCACTGATCATTATCTCCACTATAGCTGTTGTCGATCACCGCAAAACTATTTGTCTGTAATACTTTAAAGTTCTTATATGTACTGCTACGAGGTGCAATATTTGCTTCGTATCCATCTGGTAATTTCATTCCAACTCCAAGTGGGATCAAACGAAATTCACCTTTCTTCAGATAGATTGTTTCGGCACTTCTGAGGTCAACCCAGTCGCCTTTATTGATTTTCTTAATTTTATCAATGTTCTTATCAAAGTATTTAATTTTAATTTTCTCCATTTGTTTTATTCTCCTTGTTTTTTAAAAATTCTTTCATATCTTGAACATAGTTAAACATATAGTTTACTATTGGACATACAACTAGAAATACAATAGTTGCGCCAACTATGATTCCAAGAAAAAATAACAAAAATCCAATAATGCTATTCATTTACAACACCTTTAACCTCATCTACATAAGCATCAAACCCATTATCACAATCCCTTGTCTTAACCATTACCATTCCGCTTTGAACAAATACTGCTTCTACAGTACATTCAACAAGAACTTTATCGCCTTTCTTTAATTTGTATAAATCTTCCATTTCCATATTTGTATTACCTCCTTTAATCACAATATAAAACTACTTTGTTCTGAGTCAAACTTTGCTTAACATCAATAACTCTTTGATTTGAACTGCCTCTGAATTTTAATGATAGATCTTTTTGCTCATCTATATATTCTCCGTCAACAAGTACATCGCATTGTTTTATTATCTCTTGTCTTTTTAAAACATTTTGTATTTTATTTTCTAAATCTTCACAAGAGAAAATTGGTTGCATCACTTTAATGTTCATAATTTGATTCCACTCAAATCCCGTATACAACCAGATAGTTTTCTCAGGGAATGAAATACGGATTTCTTTAATTAGAGACAAGACTTCATCGAGGTTCTGTTCCGCTAAAGGTTCACCCCCTAGAACAGAAATTCGATTAATATATGGTCTATCAATAAGCTTTATAAATTTATTTTTTGTTTCTTCTGTCCATTCTTTACCACCATTAAAATCCCAAGTATCAGGATTAAAACAGTTAAAACAATGTCTATCACACCCTTGAACGAAGAGGGAGACACCAACTCCCTCTCCATTTGAAATATCAAGATTGCGCATACTTGCAAATCTCATATTTAATCCTCCGTATATTCCATATCATCCAAATGATAAACACGGTCATGAATGTCGCCATATCTACCCTGATTACCACCATTTTTTGCAGTACCAATATAACCACAAACTCTAAATGCTATATCCATTGTTGTATTATCAGTATTCCCACAGCTAGGACATTCCCATTTAAGTCTATTGTTTTCGTCTGATACAAGAGGAATATCACCATCAAAGCCACATTTTTCACAATAACAACTCTTTGTATTAATCTCTGCATACATGATATTGTTATAAATAAATTTAATAACTTCTAGTATGGCAGAAATATTATGGCTCATACTTGGTATTTCGATATATGAAATTGCTCCTCCTGGACTCAATTTTTGAAATTTTGATTCGATTTTTAACTTTTCAAATGCTGTGATATGTTCAAAGACAGGAATATGATATGAATTAGTTATATAATTTCTATCAAAACCATCTAATTTTTCAAAGATATCGTTACCGAAACGAGATTTTAGACACTTTGCAAATTTGTAAGTTGTGGACTCTAATGGTGTTCCGTACAAACTATAGTCAATGTTTTCTGCTTGTTTCCACTGATTACATTTATCATTTAACGCTTGCATAACCTTTAATCCAAACTCTTCGCCAATTCCTTCATCCGAATGAGAATGACCAGTCATAAATTTTACACATTCATATAAACCAGCATAACCAAGTGATATTGTAGAATAACCATTATAAAGAAGTCTGTCGATTTTTTCATGTTTCTTTAATCTAGCATATGCTCCATGTTGCCATAGAATAGGTGCTACATCAGAAGATGTACCAAGTAATCTCTCGTGTCTTGCTCTAAGTGCTTTATGACACAATTCAGTTCTTTCTTCAAAGATTTCCCAAAATTTATCAAAGTCTCCGTCAGATGAGAAAGCAATATCTGGAAGTGAAATCGTTACAACACCCTGATTGAATCGTCCATAATATTTATGTTTATTCGGATCAAAGTTCTTTGCATTTGCAATATTTCCCACTTTATCCGTAAATCTATCTACAGTAAGGAAACTTCGGCAGCCCATACACGTATAGACATCACCTTTTAATTCAAGCATCATTTTTTCAGATATGTAATCAGGGACAAGCCTCTTAGATGTACATTTAGCAGCTAATTCTGTAAGATACCAATATTTTGAATCTTCTGTAATATTATCTTCTTCTAACACATAGATAAGTTTAGGGAATGCAGGCGCAATATAAACACCCTTTTCGTTTTTTACCCCTTGGATTCTCTGGTGAAGCATTTCTTCAATTAACATTGCCAAGTCAGCTTTCTCACGTTCGTTTTTTGCTTCGTTCAGATACATAAAAATTGTGATAAAAGGTGCTTGTCCATTCGTTGTCATAAGCGTGACCAACTGATACTGGATTGTTTGAACACCTTTTTCTATTTCTTCTTTTAATCGTTTATTTGTTATATTAACGACTTCTGCAAGGTCTTCATTATAGTCACTAATCAATCCATTATCATATAATTCTTCTGTTACTTTCTTTCTGATTGATTTTCTACTCACATTAACAAATGGAGCAAGATGTGCTAGTGAAATGCTCTGTCCTCCATATTGGTTACTGGCAATCTGAGCAATAGCCTGTGTTTCGATATTGCAAGCAGTTGAAAAACTATGTGGCGTTTCAATAAGAGTTTCGCTAATTACGGTATTATTTTGAAGCATATCTTCAGAATTGACCAACCCACAGTTATGCATGTGTTGCAAGAAATAATCAGCATCATGAAAATGAATTAGTCCATCATTATGAGCCTGAATAATTTCAGGAGATAATAAATATCTTTTTGTTATATCTGTGCTAACAGATCCAGCAATATAATCTCTTTTGGTAGGGTTTAATACAGGATTTTTATTTGCATTTTCATCCTTCCAATATTCATCTTTATCTTCTACAAGATTGTGAATTTCTTCATCTGTTGTATTCTCATTTTCTCTCTGAAACTCACGAATACTTCTATATCCTTCGTATGCTTTTGCAGTAAGTCTCTGCTTCTTAGTAATCAATTTATCATAAACCATTGATTCAATATCAGAAATACTCACATCTTCTTTATTGTTACATTCTTCTTCAATCTCGTCTGCAATGTCTTCTGCAATCTTTGGTTTTACAATACCTGAACCATTTTTCATAGCTTTAAGAATTGCAGTTGAGATTTTTGATTTGTCAAAATCAACCTCTGAACAATCTCTTTTAATAACTACCAATCTATTTTATCTCCTTCCTATTTCTCCCACGTTAAAATTACAAAATTCCAATCCTTTTTATCGCCAGATGGATATTCATAAGCAGTTAGTTCATGTGCAGCATCACCCTCAAGCTCTTTATCTGCTAAAACCAATGCATCATCACGCATTCCTTCCAAAATTTCTTTTACTTCTTTTACTGTTAAACACATATACAATTCTCCTTTTTAATTTCATAAGAAATCAACCTTTCTTTTCATTTTTAATAAAATCTGTAAAGCCATTATCCTCGTGACAAGTATATTCGAAATTATAATAACTTTGTCTCACTGGATTTGGTTTTGCGATGGCACGAAAACAATCTCCTTTTACTGGACAATGTAAACTGCTACATAACGTCATATCTGGTATAATTACCTCCAATCTATTCTTCACAAACTAAAACAGTATGCATAACAGAATCATCTAAATTAGCATGAGTTCGTTTCTGCTTAACTGTTCTAATATAATATTCTCTGTCACCAACTTGAACTGTTACGAAATTGTCTTTATCATATAACGCATCAGCAAGACTTCGACAACTCATATATCCTGTGTATATCTCAATCACTTCCTTTCCTAATATCTAACCATATAAAAATCCTTCACATACTGCACAACATCATCAGCATGAAGCATTAGATTCGTTGCCAAACATTCCTTGATCCAAGGGTGAGTCTTGTCAAAAATAGCATTATTTCTTTTGTGTTCTAATATTTCTGGCACGTTTGCATATGTAATAACAGGGATATTTAATCTATTTGCTTCATAAACCTCGATTGCTGTTCCGATACTTTCATTGATACCATTAATGTTCGCAATCACAATATCGCTTTGACGTACCATATTGAGATCAAACTGCATAATTTCCTTATTTGTATGACCTTCTATGTTATCAAAGTCAAAGTAATCAGCAGGATTGATGACTTGAATCATTGAGTTACAACATTCTGCTGCTATTTCAAGTTTCTTCCTTAAAGCTTCTCGCCATGTGTCATATTCAGTTTTTGTAAGACCACCCATACGTCCAGCTAAGTAAATAGTTAATTTATTACTCATCCGCTTTCTCCTTTAAAATTTTTTTATACCAATAGTTAACATTACTGATAACATCCTCAATATCATCAGATTGATTATTGTATACGATTCTATCCGCAAGCATTTCAGCACCATTAAAATCCTTAATATCAGCTTCCATACGTCTTTCAACTTCCTTTGGGTTATCACCACGAATGGATAATCTCTGTTTAATCGTGTTTAAATTACTATATAAGTAGATGACAACCATTGGAATCTCTTTTGCTTGCAAATCTCTCACACCATCAGGCGTAAGAATCGCTACTGTATCATCGTCTGTGTCATAACAATCCGTTAATGCAGTGCCATAATACCAAACACCTTGCTCAGTATTATATTTCTTCCATTCTGCAAAAAATCCATCTTCAATTTTCTGTTCGAAATCTTCTTGGGAAATAAAATGATATGTAATGTCCTGGTTTTCGTTTTTTCGTGGTGGTCGAGATGTAAATGTTACCAGACTTTTATAACCATGTTCTTTTACTAATTTATCTCGCACAAATGTTTTACCATTTGCGCTTTTACCAATCAAACAAAGAATAATCAATCACCTTCTTCCAAGATATTTGTAATTCTACCATCTTCAATTAGTGTTGTTTTGCCATATTTGAATAAATTCATGCAATCTTCTAATGTAATTTCATCTAACTCTAATACCTGTGAATAATTAGTCATTCTTCATATCCTCCTCTGTGGCAAGTTTTGCATATTTCCACGATATCATGCTATCATCTTCCCCACTCCAAGATGTTGTTCCACTTGTCCATGTATAAATCTTGCCATTTTCGTATTTCGCAAAATGTCTTTTCGCCCATGTTTCATTTTCTCCATCTCTGACAAAAATTGGTGTATCTACTGCAACTTTAATCCAGTCAATAGGTGGTTCGACATATTCTTTGTTTAGCCATAATTTAAAAATATTTTGTCTTTTACTCGCGCAATCACAATCTTTATCAAGATAATCATAATCACAATTTTCACAATATGTTTCATTACATAGCTTTGGGACTCCTTTTACTAATGCAAAAATATTTCTTTTTATTGCCAAATCAATAAGTTCTTCTTTATATTTCTCTCTATTTGTCATTCTTTTTTACCTCATATCTCTTACAAATTTCAGCAAATTCATTAATCTCATTTTCATCATTAGAATAAATAGTTGTTTCTAACGGCTTGCAATGAGACATATTTAACAAGCCAAACATAGATTTTGCATCGACAACACGTACACCGTACCTTGCGTCAACTTCGCTATCTAATTTGTTTATAGCCACTACAAAATCTTTTGCATCATTGATACTTTGTAAATCTAATTTATATGTTCTTTCCATTTCATTTTTCACCTCTCTAAAACAAACCCCACTAATAAACATTAGATCACCTTTTCATATACTTTAATTTTCTTTACAGTCGATTCCAATTCTGGACAGCAAGAAGATATATCACCATCACGTTTAGCATTTCTGTTCAATGCTTGTCTGTCTACAATAAATTCACTTAAACAATTTGTAGATATTGTAACGATATTCGCAGAATCGGTGTGTTTATTTGCCTTCTGATCTGACATAATACAAGGAATCACTTCATCATTTGCCAATATCAAATCAAAATACTGTCCAATTTCACATCCAAAATGTGAACCAAGAGCTACACAATATCTCCCATTTACCATGCGAATACCATAATCACCTGTATAAGCAATTTGTTGAAGTTTGTACTGCTTACTCCCTCTACTGGTAATTGCTGTGTATGGCATCCAAGTTTTATTTTTAACACATGGAACATTGTAAATCATGTAATTGATTGGTTTATCAGATACATAGTCTTTATGGATATAACCAATTTTGTTATCAAGATCGACAGTATACCAAACATCATTCGTAAGTTTATTTTCAATGATAATAACTTTTTCATTAAACGAAACTTGTTTAATAACTTCTGAGTTCTTACTTGGCTGCTCTCGGATGTTTACATATGTGCTAGTTACATATTTTTCCTTGTACTTAATTTTCTCTTTTGATTGAGATAACAAGTTTAATTGATTGCTGAACCCTGCCGTAAGACAGGGTGCAACCGTTATGCAAGGTTTTTCATTACAAACCTCTGCTTGTGCTGTTGGAACAGAAGTTGTAAGAACTACAAGAACAACCATTCCAAATGTCATTTTTCGTAATAAAATACATTGCCTCCTTTGTGCTATTAATATGTTACATTTGTATATTCTCTGTTTGAATTGGGAATATTTAGCGAATTGTTAATTATAAGAAGGTTCAGATTTGTCATTTCTCACGATTTCAAAAATAGGGAACTGAACCGAAATTCCACCATTTTTATTCTTTGTTTCACCTTTGAATTTAATCTGCACAATTTTACCAATAATCTCATTAGGATTGTTCCAATAGTAATTTCTCTGCTCATCAGTAAATCCAGATCCTACACCGAGTTCATATCCTTTGTAATCACATTTGATTAGTCCAAGAGTTCCTTTATATTTACCATCACCCTCAGCAATATCAGTGCAACGAATATCGGCATGTTTAAATGACTTCACTTTAAGAATTCCATTATTACGTTTATTTTTCCATTTGGTATCCTTATTGAGCATCAGCCCTTCCCAACCATCTTTGTCAGCTTTATCAAGCAATGGTTGAATAACTGATTTATCACTTCCTTCATATATAATAGAAACAACTTCAAGATTATCTGTATTTAAGCGAGAAATCGCTGTTGTTAGTGGATTTAAAATTTGTTCTCTACGAGCTCTATATTTTAATTTACTTTCGCCATTTTCAAATTCTTCGTTTGGGATACATTCATAGATTACAAATTTAATGCAAGATTTATCAGAATCGTCAGAATTGATAATACCAGTTCCAATTTGGAAATTGTCATTATCAGAAAGATTATCATAATTTTTACGAATCAATTCACCATTAAACATATAATTTTCATGGTTTGGCAATCGTTCAATATCTTTAATGATATGGGCAAGACCTGTAAATGGTTTACCCTGACGACTAATTAGCTTTCCTTTATAATAAGCACAATTATTACCATTAAGTTTTTGAGATAAAGCAAACCATTCACCATCTTTAGGTTCATTCTTCTCGGAAATTGGATATGCTTGCTGTACGTCCCATGATGGAATCAAACCATGAATCACACTATTTACAACTTTTTTATCACAACCAAGACGAAATTTCTTTGTAACCATCTGTTTGTAAAAATCTTGATATTCTTCTGGCTCATTTTCAATGAACCATTGTACAGTTCCAATATCCATATCGCTTCCAGAATTAAAGTCAGCCAAATATTCCATTACCTCTTCAAAAGAATTAAGTTCATGTCCTGACATACCAACGAATTTATTTAATTTTTTATCGCTGATACCAGTCACCACATTTGAATCAAGTAGAAATACTAAGCACTTTTTGAATAATTCATTATCCTTGTTGGCTTCAATAATTGTTTTCTTACCATTTGTACTGGTTGTATTTTGTATCTGTTTGAAAATTTTAATTACTTCTTCCATTTAACCCCTCCTTCACGGCTTTAAAATCATCGCAAAAATAATAAGTATTAAAATTGTTGCAATGTAAATAGCAATATTAGCAGCAACTTCTAAAGTAAAGAAGTTCACCAATATAACACCGGCTATTGCAAGAAAACCTGTCCATAATGAAATAGCTATGAATGAAAGACAAATAACACATAATAAAACTTTGAATATTTTCGTAAATTTATTCATCAGAATTCTCCTTTTTTAACAAACTCCATCCTTGATACCACATTGATTTAGAATTAGCATGTTGTTTGAATAATTCTATTAATTCATCTGATTCAGGAAAGAACGGATCTCTATGTAATGTACTATTGATATACCCAAGAGCATTTAACAAGAATTGCCCTGGTCGCATATCTGGAAATGACCTCTTGTGTATCTCACATAACTGTAAATAAAAATTATCTAGTCCCTCTGGATTTCTAATTTTCTTTTTTGATTCCTGTCTGCAAATTCCGTCAATAGAAAATCCACACATGAATTCATTGCATTTTTTCCCATATCTAGGACAACTCAAATTTTAACACCTCCTATGAAATGAACATTTCTTCCGATTTTAGACCTTCAAAAAGCCTTGATTTTCAATGGTTTCCAGCTTCGGTCTTCTGCCACATGACTTAGTTTCAGTACAATAACCTACTTCGTCACATTTTGCGTGGAATAAATTGTCTACGATCCATTTCCACTCATCTGAATATTCTTTCAATGCATTGCAAATATCATTAAATAGTTCACGATACTCCCAATATGCTCTTGAACACATCCTCTGTCTGCTCATGTCAACAAGATTTCTAAGATTACGCTTGTCCACCATTTTAGAAGAGTAAGCCAATGGAAGTAACATAGTTGCGTCTTCAACTGGAACATTGTATTCTGCTATAAGAGTTTTAATTGCATCATTTAAAGTATGCATCCATGCATCCCATACGGTTTTTGCTTCGTTTTTTTCTATAGATTTTGGAGTCACATAAGCAAATCCATTCCCTTTAGAATAATTAATATATCTTGTACTTGCTTGTAAACGTGAAGGTGAGCCACCGATATGTGTGTAATATTCTCTTAAAACTTTTGCTGAATACCCATCAATAATCATTTCAACATTGACATATTCCATAACCCTTCCATGACCTGACTTAATACAATCAAGACCACGTTTATAATTTTTTTCATCATCTGTAATATTAGCATTCCAACAACATCCTGCTCTTGCCCCCATTAATGTAATTGGGTTCTTTGTTGTTTCTGGTAAAATTGTAATTGTTCCCATTTAATCCTCCTATAAAAATTCTTTATAAATAAACACTGCTATGAATATTAGTAATAATATAATTGACAATAATGTTGCCATGGCTTCTCCAATTAATAAGCCGATGACGTAAATAATTCCTTTAACAGCAATACAAACCGTTGTCACTGCCAGAAACCATAGCAATGTAAACATTATTGCTTTTAATATTTTCTTTATTTTAATCACCACCATTTCAATGAAAGTTTAGATTCTTGTGAATTTATTTAAATAACATCTTCAATCTCTCAATAAATGACTTATCTGATTTCACTTTTACAATCCTAACCCCATAAACAGATTTTTCATTTAACTGTTCTAAAATTTTATTAAGTGTATTTGTATCCTTGACTCCAATTGTGACAAGTGGATAAATTGAATACCGCTTTTGTTTCGTTTTAATAACTTCTACATTGTTTCTAGCTAATACTCCAAAAATATTCTTATCGTCAGATATACAATTTGCATACTGTAAAATTACTTTCATATTTACCCCTTTCTATAATAAATATCTCAATCCACTTAGATACTTTTCTTTTAACCTATCTGTTAGTGTATCTGTTAGTGACAAATGATCTTTCATATCGGCTAATTTAACCCAATATGCACACAAATAATCATTTGTGTTATACTTCTTAAACCTCTGACAATACTCATCATATGAAAAATCGTCTGGTTTAGTTAAGAGTAATAATGCGTTTTTTAAATCATCTGGTTTGCCAGATAATTTAAAATTTGTATCTTCTACAAGATCATGCATAATTGCCAAAGCCACACACTCATCTCTTAAATCGTATGGAATAAAGATATTTTCTGATACATATGTAGCAACTCTAAGTGCGTGTTCTAATTTATCCTGTGGATAATACTGTTTTGCAATTCTTAATGCTGTGCTTACTTTCATCGTTTCTTTATCTAATGTCATATTTTTCTCCTAATCTCCACATGAAATAATGGTTTCTTGTTACTTATTTTTAGCACCCATATAGTTTTCTTTTGTAACTTCATAATGTTTAGTGTCATAATATTTGTTGTCTATTAGCTTTACATCGTCCTTGAAAATTCCAACAATTCTACCGTTATATTTTTTAATCATTTTATCATATGACTTCTCAATTGGATTTCCAACAACAACACAGAAATTCAACTTTCTAAAATCGTATTTTTCAAATATATCTTGTAGTGCTTGTCCAAGATCCATTCCAAATGTTACCTTGTCATCTGTAAAATTCATTATGCTTAAACCATATGCATAATTACATCTTCTATTCACTGAATAACTAATATATCCAATAATTTGTTCATTTTTAATAGAAACAAATTGATGTCTTTCCCATGTACTATCATCAATCGTCATGGCATCATAATATGTATCATTGTTCCAGAACTTGTACTTATCATTGAACCAGATATTATATTGAAGTTTTTCCAATTGCTCTTTGTACTTGATTGCAACATCTAACATTTTATCACCTCTTTCAAATTCTATGTGTTTCACACTTTTAAATAATAATCAAAACTCCTTTATTTAATTAAATATTTGTTGTATACTATATAAAAAGGAGGCAAAATCATGACAATAAACTGGGAGTCTAGCATTTTATGGGGAATGATAGGATTAATAGCTACAATTTTTTTCGGCTACATATTTTATATAAAAAGTATAAAAAATAAATCTTTGTCAATATTTACAACATCTGATACATTGGTTTCAGAATCTTTAACAAAATATAAAGGATTAAAAATTTTTTATAATAAAAAACCTATAAAAGAATTGGTCAGCACAACTATAACTATAAAAAATATTGGTAATTTGACAATAGAAGTTTCTGACATTTCATCCTCTTCTCCTATTACATTTTGTGCTTCCAAAGAATTTTTATTAAATGATGTTAAAGACTATATATTATATAGTTCAAATAAAAATTCTTCATTTTCATTGCTCAAAATAAATAAATCAAAAATCCAACTTGTGTTCGACTATTTAAAACCAGAAGAAGAAATTTCTCTTACATTATTATACAGTGGAATATTAAAAATTAGTGGCGATTTAAAAAATGGGATTATTTATCAAAGTGCAATAGAAGAGAAAAAACGAAGAAAAAGAATTAACAGAATGAAAATTGTTATTATATTATTCTTAACCTTTGGTTGTTTTTTTAATATTGTAAGTGTTATTATACTATTTATAATCAAATAATTTTATTATGTTTAGTATCTATATTACTGAAATATCGGCTATTGTACTAGTTATTATTCAATCGCTGTACGTTGTATTTAGAAAGATTTGAATTATATTTTTCATTTCTTACTATTTGTTATCAACGAGATAATTCACTTTTTTATTATGTGCTTCAGCATATTCAATTTCAGATTTTGTTGAGCTTCCAATATATCCATTGACATTGATTACGAAAATTTCATCTGCCATATCAATTTTTCTCTTGTGCATATCATCTAACATAATCTTTTGCTCATCTGTAAATACATCACCTGAATGACCAAAACACCCAACTGAAATAACAATGTAACCATTTAAGGTAAGTTCTTTTTGAACTTTCATAAACTCATCTTTAAATTTTGTACTACCACATAATGTAATCACTTTATAATCTTTTAATCCTTCACGGCATACACCTTCTACTGAATTTCCACACATAAATTCATTGCATTCTTTTCCTGGTCTTGGACAACTCATATAATAATCCTCCTCTTATTACTTCAATAACATGTAAATCGCCCACGGATAATAGATATAATCTAATACCACATTAAACAACAACTGGAATCTGTGAAACTTAAAATCCTCAATATTGTAACTAAAAGCTGTTTTTACTTCTGACAAGCTTACACCCAATGACCATAAACAAGTAAATACCTGTAGGGCAGACATTACAATAAATTCAGTTGTTCCAATTTTGTTTCCTAATACTATATAAAAGATGATTAAGAATAGTTCCATGAAAAATACAATCAATATTGCACCACCTTGCATTGCATCGTTTAATGGTTTTCCATTATTATTCTCTTTACTTTTTGCGATCTGTTTAATCATTCTCTTTCGCCATAGTGTTTTACTTAATGCGCTTGGCGTACCTTTAATTCTGAAAAACATCAAAATAAATAAAATTGTTAAAGCTAAAATCTTCATGTTATATTATTCTCCTTACTTGTATCCTAAAACGCTTCTTCGCATTTTATCAATTTTGTCAATTTTTCTTCCTTGACGATTAATAAATTTAGCAAGTTTCTTTACTTCTGAATTGCATTTAATATCTTCTTTAGAAAATTCCATTCTAAAAGCGTCTACACAATCTCTCTGATACATAATTAAATCTACCATTTTATTCTCCCACTCTTCCATGTTTTCTTTCTTGCCTTGTTGTCAATAATGGTAATAATTACCAACACAATAACCGTAAGTAAAATATCAATCCATAATGGACACAGTACCCATAACCACGACCAATTAATAACGCCTACTAATTTGAGTACAACAAATACGATTGTTAATACTCCGCAAATTCCAATACCTGAACTACTACTATTTCTGTTTGAACTCATTTTTTACCTCCTTAACTTTCACAAAACTGTCAATTACTCTGCAATTTCATATTTCAATTTTGATATGTCGTATCCCATTTTTTCTAATTCATCAATCCACTTCCGTTTTATTGGGCATGTAGCAGTAAAGTTTTTAAACTGTGTTATACAATGATAAACACAATCTCCAATTTGTTGTTTACCGTATCGAAATTCTTTTAACCCCCTTTCATACTCTGAATTTGTAACATATTCCGTTCTAAATGGAGACTGTGGTTTATCTTCTTCTCCAAGAACAACACCAACCGCAATATCTTCACCATTTACATTTATGTATACATTGCTAATTTTATATTTCATGTATTTTACCTCCTTATGAAATCCGTCTTTCCTTGGCTTTTTGAGTCTCTGAAACGTCCTATTTATGGGCATTCCAGAAATCCTCTACTGTATTATTCTCTACAGTTATTCTGCTTTCATAAATATCTGAAGCATTGTTTTTCTATCAAAATTTTCCTTCTTTTTAAGTGCATTATTTACTGTACGAATCTCTCCAAGGTGATAACATTTTTCTTTTGCTCTACTTTCTCCTACATATAACAAATTGGAATTCAACATGAATGTGTGGGCTTTAGGTGTAATTAAAACAACCACCCTGAACTGACCACCCTGAGATTTGTGTGTGCTGATAGCATAAGCCAATCGAATATTTTTCATAGAACTTTTTGGGATATAGATAAGCGTTCCATCATAATCAACAACCATTGCATCTTTTAGAATTTTTACAACTCTACCAGATTCACCATTAGCAATAAATGTTGTATTTTTATCATCAATATATTCCTCATTATAGATTATTGCTTTGTAATCATTAGCATAGTTCATTACAATGTCATTCAATCTAAATTCTGTATCTCCAAATGTAATTTTCGCTTTTGGATTAGAATTAACAGCGTTTTGTATCTTCTTATTTAATGCTACTGTTCCATAATCACCTACGTTATAGCAAGACAATACTGCAATATCATCAACAGAATATCCTTTGGATAATAATGTCTGATAAAGTTTTACAGTATATCCAACAAGTTTATCTTGAAGAATCGGCATAAATATATATGACTGATCTTCACCAAACACTTGCATACCTGTTTTGGTTTTATCTAAATATTCAGTACCAGTTCGTGTATCTGTAGCAACAGTAGATAAACCACCTTTACCATAACGGAATACCTTATCAAGTGTAATAGTAGGAATATCCTCACATTTCAACAAATCATAAAGTACATTACCAGCACCAACAGAAGGAATCTGTGCATCATCACCAATAAGAAGTAATTTTGTTTTTTCAAAATCTATAGCTTCAAGCAATTTCCTAAATAAGAAAATGTCTACCATCGAAAACTCATCCACAATTACTACATCATATGGTAATTTATTCTCTTCATTAAATCCCCAATCAGCAGGTGGCATATACATAAGACCTCTGTGAATTGTCATAGCATTTTCATTTGTAAAACCCGACAGTACCTTTGCAGCTCTACCAGTTGGTGCTAAAAGTAAATGTCTTTTATTATAAGCATTTAACATATTTACAAATGCTTGTGTACTTGAAGATTTACCACTGCCACCATATCCAACAAGAAGAACAATGTTATTTTCACACATATATTGTGATGTTTTACACTGATTCTCAGTTAGTTTAAAACCATCAAGTTCCTGAAACTTTGAACAATCGCATTCCCATTTTGTATGTATCTGTAATCCTTCTTTTATTCTCTCTGCTATATATTTCTCTGTTTCGTATGTTTCTTTCTTACATACACTTAATAATTCTCTATCGAATATTACATCATTATCACCTTTAAGAATAAGTGGCAAATTGCTTTTTGCTTCTGGTACTAATACATCAAACTGTTTCTTCAAATCACCAACATGCATATATGTATTACCATTATTTTCATTCTCATCAAGTAGATAATCTACACAAGCTTTCGCTCTCTGATATGATGTTATAAGATCAAATCCAAAGAACAAAACTGGTTTTTTCCCATTCTTCTGACATTCTTTACTATCCTTATCCAATGTCAACAATAGAGAATCAGCCGTTTTAAAACCAATCCCTCCTAACCTACAAAGACACTGATATGGTTCTTCTCTAATAACTTCCTTGATTTTGTCAACAGAAGTATATTTGTCATACAGTTTTTTTACTGTTGAAAGATTAAATAATCCTCTGAATTCTTCTACAATTTCAGCCAATTTGAAATTCTCTATGACTTTATTCTTAATAACATTGAATGTATAATCTTTAATACCTTTTGTTCTTGATAAATCAATGTCATCTAATCTGTTATTTATTATTCTATCTACGATGTCTGGATATGCTTCTAATAACACATCTGTCTGATTTGGTGTAAGAATTTCATATAAGAAATTTCGTGTCGCAGCTAATGTAGTAGGTTTCTCTCTTTTAATATTGATTACATCGTATCCGACTCCATGAGAATCGGATACCTCCTTTGCTTTTACAATGTAATCAACTCCAAGATTAAGTTCTGAAATATTACCTTTAATAGTTGCTGTGCCATATTTGCCAATCTGTACATCAGGATATTCAAATGAATTGACAGAAACGCCATATATTTTGAAGTCAGTAGAATTATATACAGGTCTTTCTGGTACACATTTAAACTCAATTATTTTATCCAACTTTACATCTCCTTCTAATATACGTCCCACTTCTTTACTATTCTCTCTTTTTCATCTGTTTTAATCCAATCGCCACCAACCTTCTTCATTTTATTTCTCTCACCAAATTCTTTTACATTGATGACATTACCTACTATAAATGGGGATTCAATGAATGACTTTCCAGAAGTGATTTTTGTTTTAAGATATTCACCATCTCTCATGTTATAAAGCATAAGGTACGGTTTTGTTTTATCCTTATAGAACTTACACTCAAGAACATAATACATATCTTTTGGTGCTTTCGGATTTTTATACATTATGTTTCCAAGATACTCTTGTTCATATACAATCTGTTCTTTTATTGATAATGGCTTATTCTCTAAACCGCTTATCATAAGTTTAACAAGTTTGTCTTTATCAACATTACTATACTGTTTAGGTGTCTCTTTCTCTGCACATTTTCTTACATCTTCTTCTCTAATGTTCAGTGATGCAATTTTATCTTTTTTCAATGTCTTGCATTTTCCTAACAAATTGTACATATCAATGATTGATAGTAAATATTTATTCTTGCCAAACTCAGAAAAGAAATTTAGTGTTGTAAGAATATGTAATTGTCTATCATCCACAGATGTTTTTGATATAATATCAGAAAGTAAATCGACAAAATTATCATAATGATTTTTAGACAATTCATATAATTCGTCTGCGATCTGATCATTACAATATTTTATAGAAGAGATTCCTTGATAAATGGCATTTTCGTCTTTATCCATAAAATACTGTGCTTTGGATTTGCCAAATTTTATTCCTTTGATTTCTATTCCCTGTGATTTGATATATTCTTTGATATTTGACATTTTTTCATTATTGTCTACATAAACATTTAATGCTGATGTTAATAGCTCAATCTTATGGTAATACCTTAACCATCCAATAAATAGACCTATCATACTATATGGAACGGAATGATTTCGTGAAAATAAATAATTAGATGCATCTTCGATTACTATCAAGAATGATTTTATAGTTTCTTTTGCCTCAGCTTCTGTCATTCCATACTTCTCTTGTGCAATTGCAATAAATCCTGGAATATATCTATCATCTTTATTACCGTGAATATCTACCATATATCCACCATTTTCAATAATAGGTATATCTGCTTCAGTACCTGTTTTCTTAGCAAAATGTCTACGGACAATATCTGCTTGTCCCATAGTAAAGCCACAGAAATCATGTAAGAAATCAATAATCTGTTCCTGATATACTAAATAACCAAGTGTAGGTTTTAAAAACTCATTAAGTGCTTCATTGCCATTGTCCTTGTAAATACCATTAAATAACTGTTCTCTATAAGATTCACCTGCTGGTCTAATAGCACCACTAACCATAGCCATTACATCAAGATATGAGATATTATCATTCTGTGCTTTAATATTCTCCAAAGTTTCCTTACTAAGTGTTCTTTTTAATGAATCACTTGCAAAACCACTTTCAAACTGGAATATTAAGGTTGTATCTTCTGCTATTGAGTTAATAACATTTTCATCCGAGAAATTAACTTTATCAGGTGTTAAATAATCTATACCTGCAAGTTTGCAAGCACCATCAATTAGTCCAACAGCATTTAATCCTAACAAATCTAGTTTTACATAATTCAAAGAATCAATTTCGTGCATGTCAATCTGACTTACAGGACGTGGATCTGATGTAATAGACAATGTTCCAAAATCATATCTTATATCTGTAGGACTACAAACAATTCCTGCTGCATGTCTGCCAAGTGATGTAATCGTGCCAATTACCATATCAACATATTTAAACATTTCTGGATATTGTTCTCTGATTTTTTCTGGCATATAATCTTTGCCTTTATCATCAGTTTCTACCATATTTGATAATTCTTGTGTTTGATCAGGAGTCATTCCATATGCTCTACCGACATCTTTTATTGCTGCTTTTAACTGAATTGTATTAAAAGTAATAATGTTGCAACAATACAAACCTTCCTTATTAAATAGATACTCACGCACTTTATATCTATCTTCTGCGTAAATATCAGTATCTACATCAGCCAATGACATTCTTTCAGGATTCATAAAACGTGAGAAGTTAAGCTTATATTTAACTGAATCAACATCAGTACATTTAATCAAATATGCAATCTCACTACCAGATACAGAACCTCTTGAACATCCATAGTGCATATTATTTTTCAGCAGCCAATTCTTGTAATCTGAATCGAGTAACATAAAATCAATAGCGTCATTATGTTTGTATGTTTCTAACTCTTCCTGTATCCTTGGAATATACTCTGTTTTATAATTTGGGAGTTTGCTTATTCCACGTTCTTTTACACCTTGAACTATTCGTACCTTAAATTCTTTCTCAGCATCAGGATATAATCTTGGATATTTATTACTATAATCTAATTCATATGATTCAATATTATCTGCAAATCTATTTGTTTCTTCGATTGCATCAAGATAAATTGATTTTGGTAATGCATTCTGTAATTCAAAGGCAGTAACCATATCATCATAAGATTTCCATGATAAATCACACGCATCCTCGTCATGGAAATTAACATTTTTTGATTTCTGCATCACTGCTCTACCCATCATATGATCCTTATCAATAGCATGTACATCGTTTGTAGCAATAAGCTTCATTCCATATTTCTGAGCAATTCTATACAAATACTGATTGTAAAAAATCTGAACGTCAAAATTATGTGGCTGTATTTCCAACCAACATCTATGCTTATTTTTAATAAGGAATTTCAGAAATCTTTCCTGTACTTCTTTCGTTCCTTTGCATAACATGCCTGCAACACAAGCTGTTAATACTAAAATATTATCTGATGTATTCTCAAGTTCCTCTAAGGTAATTCGTGGATTATAATAAAAATGACCATCATTACGATTAAATGAATCAGAAGAAAGTTTATTAAGTTCTAATACTCCATCATAATTCTTTGCGTATAAGCAACAATGATAATTGTCTCTTTGCAGATTATCCATATCAATTTTTTCTGTTACATAGAATTCTTCTGCATTAATATATTTCAACCCAGCCTTTTCACATGCCTGTCTTTTTGCAACATTATGAAGGACTGCGCCATGCTCTGTAAAAGCAATGGCTTTCATTCCTTCTGATTTTGCTTTGTCAATATAAGCTTGAAAAGGGGTGATTGAGTCAACTTCAAGACCGCTATATGGGTTAGAATCCATACTATGTAAATGTAATACTGTTAAATTACTCAACTTCTCACCTACCTATATCTATAAACTATTCACAAATGCCAATAAATCATCTTCGTCTGCATCAGAATCAGATTCAGTTTCTTCTTTAAACAATTCCTTCTCCTTCAGATACTGGTCATATGGTTTATGCAACGACCTAGAATATCCTGAGAGGGTTGCCAATCTAAATTCATCAGCATCTGTCACTTCTTGCCAAAAGATATTTTCATCTTCACTATTCTTATATTCTCTCTCTTTAGAGTTAATTTCTTCGACTGTATTGATAATGTCTTCTTTTAAATCGTTAATTTTTTCTTCTGTTAGAGGTACTTGTACATAACAATCATGAATTTCGAATTTTTCTCTAACCTCATCTGGTAAGCAATCAATATTGTTGTTTAACACCATCTCATCAACATATTTATCAATATCATCTTCATATCCGAAATTTTTCAGCCACATCTTTGCCGTATTGACAAGACTTTCGCCTATAGAATTTCTTTCTATATATCTATCTTTTTTCTTACCATTTTTCTGTTCAATGGTAACTGTGACATATTTTAAGAAATTCCATTCGCATACAATATCTTCCAATGGAATATTTAATGCTTGTCTAATACCTTCAGCATAAATAACCAACTGACCACATTCAGCGTCAATTTTTGTGCCTTGATAACGTGTAGATGTCTTCCAATCTACAATATGTACACGTTTTTTCTCATTGTCATTTTCATCTTTGTACGACTCGATATAAAGCATGTCAATATATCCTTGCATATAAATATCATCAGAAATTTTAATTATAATAAAATGCTCAACTTTATGTGGAAAAGTAATCAGATTATGATTTTTAAAGAAATGTCTAATGCAATTTTCATATTTATTTGCTATTGCATCATTTTTATCAGAATCACTGCGATTGTATTTGAGTTCTGCACAATTCATTGTAAATAAGCTATCTTCATATAAATCTGGCATATCCTCATATTTAATTTTGCCAGTATATAGCTGCTCAATAATATCATGTACATTACCACCGGATACACAATAAATACTATTTGTTCTATCTTCTTTTTTGTGTAGGATGTATTTCAAAAAATATTCCCATCTATCTTGTTTGTAACAATGATACCTTGACCATGACCATAATGTATCAACACCAAACTTGTTACAAATTTCTGTTAATTCTTTACTTGTCTTTCTTGCCAATCTCTTAACTTTCTCCTTTCTGACTCATCATATAAAACACGATGCTTGAGAAGGAAGTTGTATACTTTATTTGGCATATCAGCAGGACTGTCTTTACTACCTTTCTTAATCAAATCCCAACGATCATATATGTAACTTACTTTTCTAATAGGATAAAATTTATCACATTCCTGTCTAATATGGTTTATATCAATTCCTTCATCTAAAGCCACTACAATTTCTACATTTAAACTAATCAGTATCCTAACTTGTTCTTCTGTAAGCTCACAATTTCCTATTGCAACAGCCGTACCATCTTTTCGTGAATACCTTTTAAGCACCGATTTCTGCGCTTCCAAAACGACTGCATAACCAGCCTCTTGAATTGTTTGATAATTCTCATTTAACCCATATACATTTATTCCTTTTGGATATGTTTTGGATAACTTAAAAAACTTCGGAATATCAAACATCTCATAATTTGGTACAGTAGTTCTCCCACTGATACCTATATATTCATTGTCATCTCCATCCCACTTTCGTTCAGGAATGACAATTCGTTTTCTATCATATGAATATCCAATATTAAATCTTTTACATGCAAAAGGCATAACGCCTTCACGAATCCAATCAATATATGGCAAATCAATATATTCTTTCATACATGAATCATCATACACTGGAACATCTTTATCAATTGTGTATCTTTGGCGTTTCACCTTTTTGAAGATTGCTAATGGATCTTTCTTATTATCTTTGTTGTCACTCTTACTATATGAATATTTCAAACCTAAAATATTGTGGAGATATTTATTAGCTTTTCCAAAAGATATACCTTTTATTGTCATAACCAATGTAAAAATATCTCCACGCTTATTTTCTTCCGAATTTCTAATCGCCACTGATAATGTATCTTTCTTTACACATATCGCAGTTTTATTATTACCTTGTGGCAAGGCGGCTCTCCATTCAGTAGGATATTCGTGTAGTCCATGACATTTCAACGATAATAAAATCTGTTCTATACAATTATTCTCTATAATGTATTCTTTTAATTCATCTGCATTAATACACGCTCACCGCCTCCATCACAAATTTAAAAATCAACTGGGACAGAAGTAAAACCAACTTCTTTCAGTATATTTCTACTCATATCATGCTCACATACAATCTGTATACTACTTGCAGCACCCTCACGGTTTTTACAAATGAATATAAGCTGATAATGTTTGCCTTCGTCCAGTTTGACAGGTATTTTTGATTTATTGTTTTTTCCATCAAATCTATATACCTTTAAAGCATTTTTCTCACCTGTATACTCATCTTCAAATACATCTCTCAACATTAAACATGTACTCGCAGGATCGACAATACTTTTTGCCATACCAATATTATCTTGACTATAAAATCTCTGACGTGCTGAAGATTTTGCCAACTGGAATGTAATAGTTACATGAACTTCCAAACCACCCTCTTCTTTACACTTCACAGTATCGTAAATATCAACCATATTCTGTTGCATATCTAACCACATCTTGTCGGAACGACTACCTGAATCGGCTTTATATGTATCAAGAATGAAATACTTAACACCAAGGTTTGCATATTTCTTTAGAACTTTTATGAATTTCTGAGTTTTGTATCTTTTGAATGGAACTATTATAAGCATGTTATTCTCAGCTTTTTCAGTAATCCAATCTGCACACTTTCTTAACAAATCTTTAACTTCGCTAGAATATTTACCATCTCTAACAACGAATTTTTGCAAATCTTGTTTGTAAATATTATTTGCAGTCCACACCAACAACTCTCTCTGCCATTTCTTTTTTCCCTCTTCGTTGACACAAATAACAAGTCTTTCTTCATATTTTATTGTGCTTGGAATCAACATTGATCTTGTTAGTGTAGTTTTGCCCATATTAGATAATCCACCAATCAATGTAATATTACCAGGTAACTGACCACCAGTTTCTTTATTAAGAATGTCCATATTATTGTATGGAAGTCCAACTGCTGCACCAGCATCTAACTCATCAATTAAATCATAAATGCCATCAGCCAATGAATATGACTGCACATCATCGTCTGCATTGATAAAAATATGATTTAACATTGCTTCATATTCTTCATATATTTCATCTAAAGACATATCACAGAATTCATTGATACGATTATTTACAGGGAATCCATTTTTTAACATCTCCAAAACTGTTTTCCACTTGTATAGCTCTTTGACATATCCATCCATATTGTTGATGTTTACATACTCTTTGGCTTTATCAATTGTTTCATATCCACCATAATCCTCATATTCCTTTTTAAGTTTTTGATGCTTTTCAAGATATAAACCAACAGTCATATCATCCAATACTGATTTCTTTTCTACTACAATAATGTCATTTGCAATCTGCCAATAGACTCGCCATGTATTTTCACTAAAATCTTCAAGCTGCAATGTATAATCAAAAATTAATTCTGGTTGTTTATATAAAATAGCAACTATATTAGCTTCTGCTATTATCTTGTATTCTCGAATCTGTTTTGCACATTTTAATACTTCTTCCTGATAAGGAGTTAATTTTTTATTCTCTTTTTTCTCAGCCAATTAGTACCTCCTCAAAACAGTTTCTTCATTCTGTCACTTGTCTCTTTAGTCTTTTTTACATATCCAGCATTCTCATTACTCTGATTATTGAAGTCTTTAGATTCAACTCTCTCCTCAGTCTTTTTAACATTCTGCAATCTCAAATATACATCGTTGATTTCAGGTTCAATCATTTTCATAATAAGATTAATTTTATGTTTCTCATCATGAATTTTACTTTCATTATTATGTAAATAAGAAACTATCTTTTTTTTGCAAAGTTTGAACGTACATAAAATTGTGTAATCATCATAATTAGCTTTTGCTTCATGATTATTATTCGCTATATGTTCGCCACGTTTAATACCTTGTAGCTTTAATGCGAGATACTGTGGAAATTTCATATTATCATCGTATTCAAGAATCTCTTTCTTTACATACTCACATAGTTCAATCCACTGCTCGTTATCTTTCTTTTTTATATTTCTCATTTACCAAATCATCCTTTCTTAAAAACTCCAACAGGCAATTAACCTGTCGGAGTATAACTTTAATTAGGCTAACTGTAACTTGGCAAAATCAATTAACTCTGTAAGTGTATCTGGTAACTGAAGCTCAAGATTTTTTAATGATACATTCTTTTCTTTCATTAGCTTATTAACAGCAAGAAGTGCATCTTTATTATCTTTTAGAGACTTTAAAACCTCCTTAAACTCAGTAGCAAGTTCTTCAGCTTTATCAGCCTTGTCTTCCATAGATTCTGTAGAAGCTTTAATATCATTCTTGTATGAAGTCTGATTTGTCTCTAATTTACTTCTTCCTTCAAAATAATCCTTCCAAATATCATAGCAAGGATTCTCAATAATATCTCCACGCTTAGTTACTTTGGTTCTATCTTTTAACACCTTGGCATAATAATGTGTTCCATCTGCTTCTTCTTTCGTAAAAAATTCCAGAACTGTATCATAATCAAATCCAACACTCTTATGCATATCTGGCTTAATTCCAATGATTTTTTCACCAGAATCGTCTCTCTTATCTGTTCCCTGTGCAACAGAAATAATGTGAATTCCTCTTGTTGATAAATCAATTTTTAGCTGCTGTAATTTTAAATTGAGAATTTTGATACGTCCCCATGAACGCTGACTAATGTTTGCATCGTCTACATTGCCACCTTTCTTTCTTGCTCTCTTCTCTTCAACTTCCTGCGCACCAACCTGCATTGTTCCATAAAATTTTGTTTCTGAATCAATACTCAAAGTTTCAATCTTTTTATCATATTCGCCATCAAGAAAATCATCTAAGTCAGACTCTAATTCATCTAAATCGGATGTATTATCAACTAGGATGAGATTGTTATATGTATTACCATTATTAAGCGTAATGTCTCTTCCCTCATAATGTGCAACACCTGCCTCCGAGTCAATACATGCTACCTTTGGAAATGTAAGCTGAAACGTTGACTTTCCTGATCCTGATTCACCATATACTAAAAATTTTCCACCAATTTTTGCTGCCTTTGCATCTCTAAACGACATTTTTTTTATCCTCCTAAAATTTCATAAATTATATTCTTTTGATAAACTGCTCACCCTGTATTAAACAGGGTAAGCGTATTTTTTAGTTCATGCCTTCAAGCATTGCAAGAAGATCATCATCTTCTGATGAAGTTTCCTTACTCTCTGAATCTGTATCATTATCTGAACTTGGTTCTGCACCAGCATCAAGTAATGCCTGCTCGTAGAAATAAAGGTCGTCCTCATCATACTTACCATCTTCAAATGCTACAGTTGGTTTTCTATCATCACCATCACCAACATATGTAATATCAGGCTTAACAATAATCATTCTTCTCTCACGATTACCATTTCCTACGGCACACTTCTTTTCAGCCTCTTCCTCTGAATAAAGTCCCATTTCGATAAGTTCCTTAATATCGTCAGGAATGTCATCTTCTGTGATATTTACTACTGAACCACCTTCAACTAAATTTCCTGTAACCGTAATTTCAGTAATCTTACCCTTCTTAGGCTTGAAAAATCTCTGAAGCATCTTTGCTGTAATTTCTGGATTCTCGTTGATAGCAACCTCAAATGTCTTAGGGAATGTAACATTCTTCTTAACCTCAACCTTTTCTCCATCAATCTTAGGCTTGCCAACATAATCAACAACATATGCAGAAAGCTCCATAGTCCCCTTGTCCTCATTTTTCTTTCCAATACTCTTAGAATCTACAAGGATTGTCTGTGAGAATGTAGCCTTGAAATCTGCTTCATCATCAACCTTTGAAAGAACAATAGATGTAATTTCCTTCTTTGTAGATACATTCCCTTCGTACTCGCTATAACCCATTGTTCCCTTTACGTTCACAATCATTCCGTCTTCAAGATGCTCATTGAGATATTCAACTGCGTCATAAGCTGTAAGGAACTTCTTATATACAGTCTTATCCTTAACATCCTTCTCAACACCAACTGTTAAGAAAGAAGAATCTGAAATACTGTCATATAAAGACTCATCAAGACGATCTTCCCATGCAATCTCTACTGACTTACTCTTTCCTGAATCATCCTTTTCATCCTTGCTATACGCACGAATGACATTATCCTTATCAGGGAAGAAACCACTTCGCATCTCTGCATAAACCACATTACCATTGCCACAATCAACACCAACATACATACTATTATCTGTCCAACCAGAATCATAACTGTTGTCAAGATTGAATGTCTTGTCTGTTACTTTTACACGTCCAATAAGATTAAATGCTGCCTTACCTTTCTTTAACGCTTTTCTTTCCTTTGTCTTTGCCAAATTACTTGTCCTCCTTAAAATTAAATAATTTATGTAAATATTGTTAATAAAACAATCTATATAAACGCCCACTCAGGACGGAACATGGAAGTAAATCTATATGAAAATTTATCCATAAACAGTGATTTTTGAGTGCAAAAACTCAAGGGTATGCTGTTTTACCACCCATATTTATATTCTCTATTCAGTTTTGATTTTTGGAATTTTTGACTTGATTAAGTCGGATCAACTATTCGATATGCTAATCTTTTATCTGTAAATATTTCTTCTCCATTATCTTTGAATTTTGTGATATTACAAGACAAATGCATTTCATCATATTTAAGATTTGAAATTTTACAATTAGATTGGATACTGTTTCCTTTCATAACTTTTGACTTGAAGAAAACTGCTTTACCATCATAATTTTTATGTGCTTCACAATATTCATCCCAACTGTCTGCCTCAACCACTCTTGATTGATGATCTCTGATGATATTATTTTCATCAATGATTAGATTTGTTTCAATTACTTTTATGTATATCACCTCTATTCATATATTCTCTATTAGTGACACTATTCTACACTTAAATCTTTTAAAACTGCTTTCAAATTCTCATCATTAGAAAGAACAACATCATAATTAAATGGAAACTGTCTCTTAATTCCAACTACATCTTCATCCTTGGAATAAACCACTTCTGTGACACCAACCATACACATTTCCATACAACTTTCTGCTAACTTATTCGCTGTATCTTCATCTGGTTTAAACCAATAATCTTCATGACCATTTGCTTTATTAACTCTTAATAATGTAAAATTATCTTTGTTCATTTTCTCACCTCCTAAAATTTTCAAATGAAACAGTGATTTACAATTAACTTTCTGTTTTTCTATGATAATAATTTTCTATGATAATAAACCACATCTCTTATATGTGTATTCTTAGATACAGACCAAGAGCTAATTCCATCTAATATAATGAGAAATTCATTATGTGTTAGCTCGCATAATAATCTTGTAATCTTTACAATAATTTTCTTACTCATATGTTTTCCTTTCACTTACTTATTCTCTGTTTTACTCTTATTATCCAACTCTTTTAATGTTTCCGTTATTTTTAAAACCTCTTCGTTAATACATTCATTCAATTCCTTTTGATATTGCTCAATACTTTTCTTATATTTTTTCAATAGCATTGAAATTACCAGATTTACCTCATCTTCTGTTAGTATGTTTTCCGTATTGGAGCGTTTTGAATGAATAAATAATTTTGCTGATGAATCAGTATCATTGTTATAAGATTTAATGTTATCAATAACAATTTTTGCATTACTGCTTATTGAATCAATATTACTAATAAAACAACGGCAAGCGTTATATGCTCGATTATCCATATCCACCTCTTACTTATTCTCTATTCGATTTTCATTTTTATTGAAAATTGTGATTCGAATGAATCATAGATAAGTTAGATTTATTTGTTAAATAAATATTCCTCACATTTAAATCCATTTTTATTTAACCAATCAGCTACTAAATGACGATGGCAAAAATCTGTAGGTTTTTCATAGCAAATCAAAGCAATATCATTTTCTCCAACATTATATCCATAGCAAATTCTTGAAAAATCTAAGACAACATCAGTAGCGTTTAATTTATTTAATACCTGTTCATTAAAGCACTTTATGTAATAGTCGTTATCATGATTTTCTTTCCACTTCATAAAGAAGTCATATTTGGGTGCAAGTTTCTTATACTGTAACCCTGTGTACCAATTAGGTGCTTTTCCGCAAATCGAAATTGGGATTATATTATCTGGTAACGATTTAAGTTTTGCAAAATAACTTGTATATATCACATTCTCACCTCCAACTATATATTCTCTGTTTCATGTTCTTCTAAAACTGCAATGCTCAAAGTTCCTGTATCACAATTTCTACCCATTCTTGTCTTAAATCCAAGTTTATTCAACTCTTTATCTAATTCGTATAAATCATTTTCATCTGTACTGTAAATCTTACTACCTTTACAAATCTCGACAGCTCTTACATATTTTTTATCTTGTTGAGTTGAACTAACATATAACCATTGGTCTGTATCTACTTTAGATATTTTGTTTCGTGGAACTACTGTGAATGGTTTAAGAACTTCTTCGATTTCATCTCTATGTTCTATGTAATTATCTACTGGATCTCGTGTCAAATTAAGATACGCCCTACGACCTCTTTTATACTCCATAATAATATTCTTCAATCTGCACCAAGAAATGTCAGTTTCCTTTGACTCTATTTCTTCACTGTTACATTGAAAACTGACCTTAAAATACAGATAATCAACCAAATACCAGTTGCAATAGACCATTTAAATGTTAAACCAAAGCACATTGTAATAAGTTTGATTATTCCACATGTAACAATCCAACTAAGTCCATAGCATACAGCTAAAATTGTAATAACAATAACTGCTGTTGCTCCACCTTCTGTTAATTTTTCCTTCAAATTACTCATATGTATATTCTCCTTTTTAATCATTCTTTGAAACATCCTCTAAAACAGGCTTCTCATTGATAATTTCATGTAAAATCACAATAGCAAGACCATCATGGAACTCAACTTCATACTTATCATATACATCAGTATCAATAAGTAAATGAACATCTATTTCATTCTCAAATCCAATACCTTCAACTTTATGTTCACCTTTGATATTTAGATAAGTTTCCTTGGTTCTATTGACAAACTCTGTCTCATATTTAATATTCTCCTTTGGAATACCAATCGCATTGTAAATATAAATCTTATCTGTTCCTACCTGTGCAACTCTAAAAGCTGCTGTGTGATTATTAAACATATATGTATACTCCTTCTTAAATAAACTAAATTCTTTGCCGACTGTTATTGTTTTTCTTAATGCTTCGTCATATCGTTTCATTTCTAAGGAATCCATTTTGTTATGGAAATAGACAGGTGCCTTTATAATTTGAGCTAATTCTGATTTCTTAATATCTTCGCATTTAATTTCTACAACAAATACTCTTTCTTCAACATTGCCGAAATTTTCTATTCGTTTGTTTTCAATATCGTATGTAATAGTTGTTAAATATGGCATAATTGAATAATTAGCAACATCTATATCAATTCCACCATCAATTACTACACCATTAAATTTATGTCCTCGCACATAATCACTAACTTGAAGAACCGTAATACAACTTCCATTCTCCCACCAAAATCTTGTCTCGTGATTACTGCCCCTATGTTGAACTTGTGCAAAAGATGATAATAAATTGGAGATACATTTTGTTACAATCTCTCGTTGAACTTGTGTTCTTACGAATACTTCACATTTATATCTCTCATATTGTTCACAGAACCCAATCTGTTTTTCTAATGCTTGTACTAAATTCGTATATATCAATCCTCCTTATTTATATTCTACAAAAGAAATCGAAATTTACTACGCTTCATATTCTATTGCAGCCAACACTTCTCTGTACGGTGTTTCCATTGTTTTTGTACTTCCCCATTGGGTATATGTTCCTTTCAAACCTGTGTTAAATGGTTTTACAACTTCATACTTACAATATTTTGTAGAATTATTCAAAAATGCCAATCCTTCATGACAAGCCAACATATCGTGCTGACGCTTTTTATCTTTAACATCATATGTATCAAATAATTCTTTATATTTCTCATCTGACCATATTCCAACTCTTGTATTTCTGAAATCATGACACACATTTTTACCAACAAGTATTATATTGGATATTCTCTCTTTCCCAGCTTTTAAGACATAATCAGTTGCATTTACATCGCAATTAAAATTAAACGTCCTGACTGTTTCTTTTCCTTTAAATTTATCCGGTTCAAATGAAGCAATGTTCGTACCAACAAAACCACCATTCATCACTAGCCAATCAATGTGGTGCATTTTAATATAATCAGCAACAAGCGTTAATGCTCCACCAACAAATACATATTTTGCAACTGGTGGCATTTTCTTTAATACTTGAACGCCTAAACTTTCAAGTATATCTTTTCTTTTCAATCCATCTTCTGTCGTTGGGTATGGATCGCATACAACACATTTTAATACTCCTTCGTTATATAAATAATGAGCTGCAACAACATCATCCACATCAGCATCTAATTCTGCAATATATACTATTTCTTTATCCAACTTTTCACCTCCCAAGGAAACCGATATTTCTTGTCCTTTTTATCACTATATATAGTAGTTTTAATTTGCCTAACCGCTATATATAGTATGTGTTTTTATGAAATATACTACCTATTGTATTATTCTCTCTTTTATTTCAATAAAGCAGCAATCTCATCAATTTCCAGCTCTGTTTTCTTATCATCAGAAAGCAACTTGTCCAACTTGCTCTCCATTTTCTTCAAATCAGACTCTTCTTTCTTCAGACCAGATACCTCTAACTTACTCTTAATATCTTTAATCCATGCTGTCACACTGTATCCTGAAATTTCAAAATCAGCCATATTAAGATCCTTAGCAGACATTAAATATGAATTCAATCTAATCAAAAGTAACAACAACGCATCATCTGAACACACGTTGAGATTAATTGTCATCCCATCCATATTAAGAACACAATTTGTTTCAGGAATAAATCTGATTTTCTTCTCAGAAATTGATTTCTTTTTTGTCTCAATCTGTTTCTTTAATTCTAAAATTCTGTCATCGTTTTTGCTCATTTAATTTCATACTCCTTTTTATATTCTCTACCATTTGCTAAATATTTTTGAATATACATCGGCTTCATCACTTCAAAAATCTTTTCTAACGTAACTGGAATCATATGTTTTTCTTCTATGTCTTTATATGGATAACGGTTTGATTTAACCATTTTAGATGTAGTCGGAAAAATATCGGTTACTTCAACATATTCTGTATAAGAACCCCAATAAGTATTATTTGATATGTTCTCCTTTTGACGAACAATAAATAGATCTTTACCTTTTTCTATTGGCTGAACATCAAACTCATATTTACAACCATTGTAATATTCGCTTATAAAATTCCCTCTTCTCCAATAGTCTGTGTTTGGCGTTTCCTTAAATTCATCAAAGGTGAAATATTTATATTCATTTTTTGAACTGTCGTATGGAGAATACTCACAGTTTATTTCTAAATTATTGTAGATATTTGCATATTTTTCACTGCATTTGTTATCAATACATTTGATAAGTTTATTCTTTGGTAAAGATTTATAATGTTCAAAAATACCATTATGCCAAAACCAAAAATGTTTACCTTTATTTGTTCCTTCCCAATAGTCAAAAGCTTCAAATTTACCCATATAAATCCAGTTCTCATCATCTTTTGTAAGATATGTAGCACCGATAATTAAATCTTTTGCTTTAATGGTTTCATTGTTATGAATAATTTTATTAAACTCACTAATTTGCTTATAGTCAGGTGACTCGACTGGCATAAGAACTAAATCCTTACCATCCCATCCATATATAAATTCTCCTTCAAGTCCCTTACCCTTGATACAATTCGCATTTTCGAGAATGTATAACAAATTTTCAATAGTAATTTCAAATTCAAATCCTCTTGGATCATATACTCTACAATAAGCATGTCTGTGATCCCATCCTGTAGAGTAATCACCAGCTTTCTTATTTAGTACAAATCCTTCTGTTGGAATATTGTCAAATTCATCATTCGGAATTTTATCGTCACGCCAACTATTCCATGATGCTTCTTTTCGCAGTTTGCCTTTTTCATCATAGTAAATGACATAGGCAAGTTTTCCTGTATAAGTTCCTGAACGATTTTGATATCCAACATTTATCGTTTTAGGAACAAAAATACTGCTGTTCAATCTGTTGTCTTCTCCTTTCTTTTCCTGATTGATTACTCTTTCAGAATACTTCCTACTTATTGTTATTCGCTCTTTAAATCAATCCTTTTTCGATTAATTCTCCTAAGTAGTAATATCTATCTAAGTAGTCGTCTTCACCAAGAATATATTTATCACAATCTTCTACTTCTTCCATTTCATCAATCCATTTTTCCCAGTTGTCTGCAATGAACTGACAGAACTCTTCGCCACTTCCACGCAAGAAGCATCTACCAACCCATTCAGCTTTCATCTCTTTGCCAGGATAAACTAATGTGAAATAAATTCCATTCTCAATCAAAGCGTCTATAACTTCTTTATAACTACTTACAAAGATATAATCAACTTTTCCAATATTCTCTTTAATGTGCTTAATATAATTTTTTGGAAATTCAGGATTACGATACTCTTCAATTTGATCTGAAATGGTTGGATCATAATCATAACACCAACTAAACTGACTGCTATCGCTATCGAGAATCTTATAACCTTTTTCATTTAATTTTTTAAAAGCATATGTCTTACCACAAGCAGGAAATGCACTAATAATTTTTGTGTTCATATATTTATTCTCCTCTCAACTTCTCTAAAATTAAAACAAATCAATATCTTCTATATTTTTAGCCCATGCATACGCAACATATAATTGTCCATTAAAAATTCCATAAACAGGATTGTTCCTATGTTCAAAATAATCTAAACAATAAAGCATCTCATTTTTTAAATCGTTTAAATCCTGTCCAACATCCACCTTACAAATTGTTGTATGTTCTCTCATTAATATCTCCTTAAATTCTCTGTTCGATTTCGCAAGAAACGAATCTTTCCTGTTAATTTATTCTCTTATTGGCTCAACCCTATATCGTTCATTCCAATCTGTTCTCTTCTTTAATAATGGAATCCAAGGACAGTGTAGGTTTTCAGATTCAGTTCCTATCAAGTCATCTTGATCGCAACCAAGATATTCTTCATGACCACAATTAGGACAAGTTACTCCATATTCAGGAACTTTGTATTTAAAACTACAATAGTTAGGAAATATCATCTGAACATTCCAATCATCCTTTGATTCAACTTCATATACACAGTTGCAGCATCTACATACAAACTGAATATTTTTACCGAAATAATCACCTGCTACAATCTTCATATTCACTCCAATCAATTTCTACATACTGCTTATAACATGGATAATATGTAGTAGCTCCTGTCTGATCTTTACACCAGGTATCTAATAAATTTTGCAGACCACCAATATCACACTGTTCATAAGCATCTTCATGTAACTCTTCGCAAGCATTGTCAACTACATTATCAGCATCAATATGAATCTTCTCCACGCTGCACACCCATAATCTCTCAGGTCTGCCATCATTATTAAATTCTTCATCTGTATAACGCCCAAAATAATCGTCAAAGAAATCATCAACAGTATCGTAATACTCGTCAAACTCTTCACAGTACAGCATTGTGTCTACATCTTTTTCATCAACTGCTACAGCTTTAAAAACTTTCTCATTCCACTTATTTATTCTCTCTTCTTCGTCAGCTTTCTTCTGTCCTTCACAGTCACAATGCATATATCCCTGATTCTTATAAGGTTGTCCACAATAAGGGCACAAACTTTGTACTCCATTAAAACAACTCTGGCAGAATGAAAGTGCTTGATGCTTATATGGAAAATGATATTTTCTGCCAGCTTCAGAGTTGTCACCTTCAATCCCATAAACATTATCTGAAATTCTCATTCCAAGACCATTGCAAACAGGACAAATTCTTTCATGTTCTGTTAGATCCTTGATAAGAATTTTAGGAAAAGATTTCTGAATTGCTTCATGAAGATTTACTTCTTCTCTACGTGTTAAATTATTCATAATGTTATTCTCCACTATTCCTGTTCAATCTATCAATTTTATCTTTTTCGCTATCAGCTCTATTGAATGGAATAACTCTTCCGTCCTCAATGCAAGTAATCATTACGACATTTGCTTTATTGTCTATTGCGTCAAATTGTTCTTTGTGAACTCTAACTGTTCTTATTGAACTAAAATCTACTGTAAAAGACATATAATACCTCCAATCTGTCCAAATGAAAGAAAAATTTCTTACTAATCTAACCACCTATTATCTAAATAGTAGAACCCAAATACCATTCCACCAATTAAAATTATCCAAAAGATCCAGAAAACAATCACACCTACATTAGACTGTAAGTGGTCTACTGTATCATTGATATTCATATCTTTATAAAATTCCGTCTTATTGATTGTATGGTTATCTAACTTTGTAAAAATTGTTCCTGTATACTCTGTTTTGCTACCATAATAGACATATCTAACATGATAATCGCCATCAATCGTGTCAATATAATTCTCATATGGTTTATAAATTTGACCATAATCGAATTCAATTCCAAGAAAAGTTACTTTATCACAATGTTTGTTATCACTGTCATATAAATCCCAAGTCCAATATTCCTCTTCGTGACTACCAATTACATTACCATCATCGTCATACTCATATACCGTTTTTGTATGCTTTGTGTAGTGTTCCTCATCTTTTTCTACACTCATATATTCTCCACCAATTTCAGGATATGTAACTGTATCTACTGCTTTCAAATCACCATATACAAACGCATTACCAACATTTGTATCAATTCCATATTGGAACATTTCTTGACTTTCTATCTTAACAGCTTTGTTATAAATTTCATTTTTATCCATTTGGTGTTCTGAAATCTTGGAAGAAATCAGAATACCAAACAGAATCATAACTGCAATGATAGAAATACTAGCCAAGATTTCACGTTTTGTTATTTCAAAATCGCCAAAATCAAAACCTTTTCTACCATGTCTCATATACTAATCCTCTTTGAACAACGACTGTGGAGCATCAACTGGCGCATTGTAATCCAGATACTCATATTCCTGTACTTCATATCCAAGCAATCCAAGAAACTGTCTTGTAGGGAACTTTCTCACATATCGCTTGTATTCCTTAATCTGTTTATTGTAATTGCTGCGATACTCTGCAATCATATTCTCTGTCATAGATAACTCATTCATAAGAGTCTTATAGTTCTCATTGGACTTCAGCTCAGGATATGCTTCTGCAACTGCTGTAATAGCTGTTGTTACATTCTCAATATCTCCTGTTGATCCACGACCATCTGCAACTGCTGTCAATGTATCAGCTTCATGTTTATCATACTGTTTTACGCAATCAGCAAGGTTATATACAAGGTCAACTCTTCGCTTTTCCTGCACCTTAATATCTGATGACGCTGTATTTACCTGCTCCTCAAGTACAATAGCTTTATTCTGCGAACTCTGTACACCAAATACAATCATCAAAATAACTGCTAATACTCCTATGCCAATAATTACTGGCACTTTCCAATTTGTGTTCTTCATTTAAAATCTCCTTTATATATAATATTTTTATTAGTTACACTGTAATATTCTCTTATTTACTGGGATTCCCATAGCCGAATGGCTCAGATTTGTTTAAAAATTTTCCAAAGAAAGATTGGTTTACTTCGAAACCACTACTTGCTCTTCTTTGCAGAAGTATTATTAACTGACTTCTGAATATTCTTCATAAGCTGAATATTGTCGTTAATCATAAGTGCTAATGCCTGATCCTCTGTAAATCCAACATTTATATATGCATCAAACATATTTTTCTTAGTTCTCGCCTGAATTGCAGGATACTCAGTATTTTCAGAATAATCCTTTGCAATAATCATGGGTTCCTTCAAAATATTATATACAGGCTCTTTGTACTTTGTAATGTATGTCTTTACTACCGCTCCTAAACTTTCTGGATTCTCTGCTAATAATCTTAAAATTGTTTCCATGTTTAATATTCTCCTTTTCTACATATATAAATGGTATTTCCTTCCAATCTGATCAATAATCTCACTGTCCATTGGTCTAAAACCAATTACAGTAAGTGCTCTACCATCTTCTTCGGGTTCTAATTCAGTGTGACAGTTATCCCTTATAAGCCAGAAATCTTTACCTTCAACCATTCCTAATTCTTCTGCCATAGTCTTAGCTTTTAGCAACTGATTCTTATTCTTGACTTGAAGAACACATTTTGTAAATTCGCCCTCAACCCAATTATGAAGAATATCTTCGTCAATATAACCATCGACATGACCATCTAAATCGGCATTATTTCTAATAAACCAACTGAGAAATGCCATAGAGCCGTGACTGACTTGAGCCGCAAGCTCTCCTGACGACATTGCGAGGTCTTTTCTTGCAATAATAATCTGTTTATACATATTTATTCTCCTAACTTAATTCACCAACCTAATCTCTCTAAAATCATCGTCAGCTTTTACGCCATTGATATAAGCATACCAACCTATAAGACCTTCTTCCTTAGAGATTGGATATTTATGCTTGATATTCATAACAACTTCATAATCGTCTGGATATGTATTGAGAATCACTTTTAATTCTCCAACTGAAATACTGCTCATACAGTTACCTCGCTTTATCACATTCATTGAAATCTAAAAGCATCTTATACTTATATTCCCCAAATCTTTCTTTCCAACGTTGTCTTGCTTTATCAGTATCCCAACCAAAAGGCATCATATGATAGTTGATAAGAAAACATATGTCACCAATATTTTCGTAAAATATACCTGATAGGTTCTCTAAAATTAAATAAGAACCGATTGCATGATGTTCATAGTAATGAGCTATGCCATTCTCATCAAATGTTTGACAATACATTTTTCCAAAATCGTGTAATAATGCAGCTATATTATATTTTGCTGGATAGCATTTACTACTAAATAACTCATATGTATGAAATGAGTGATTATATAAATCCATAGTATGATGAGGGTTTTTCTGATCAAACCCTTCCATCATAGAAAACATTTCTCCAAGAGTTAAACGATTCTCTTTATGAAATACATTTATCTGAATCTCATCAAATTTTTCTTCGTAAAATGGGATCTGAAATCTTCTAATCTGTTTATCCAATACTTCATTAGGGACAGGATGCTCACGATTTTTATTATCAATCTTACACTGTTCAAATGGCTTTGGAATAACCACACAAACCTTATGTACTTCAAGACCATTTACTTTCATCATAATTGCTCTGCGAGATTTTATAGTCAGATTAGTTGCATCTGCGATTACATTCTTTTTATTCTCCAAATTCTTACGGATTCTATCATGAAAAATTTTGAATACTTCTTCATTATGTTCTTGGTCTTCGTAATTACCAGTCAATTCTTCACGAATTGCGTCTGATGATACGATTACTGTATTTGGATTCTCATTGGCAATCTGAGTAGCAATGGTTGACTTGCCACTACCACTCAGTCCAACGAGCACCCACATTGTAGGTTTATTCATTTAAAGTCTCCTCAAATAATTCTTCAGCTTCTTCCATATCAGGTACATCAGATGTATCTTTGGCGATTCCCTCAATTACCTTAAATTCAAACACCTTATCCTTATAAGCCGTGAATGTTGCTCTGTTATCAATACGAACAACTACACCTTCGGCAACATGTGTCTTGCCGATTTCATCTGCTGGCATACCATCAAGATATTTATTTACTCTTTCTTTCAAATCTTCTGGTGTAGTAAAAATAAACTTCTCTAAATCAGGTACATGCTTAACACCCAACTTGTCACACCATACCTCTACAATCTCCCAAGGCACTTCAACAACTGTTCCGTCTGCTGTTGTCATTGTCATTCGATATACATACATCTCATTTTCGCCTGGCTCACAACCATATGAGAATGTTGTGATGTCACCAAATTTCTTTGTAAATTCTTTTTCCTTAACTCCTTTATTAGATACTGAACCCATAATTGGTGTTGTTTCATTTACATATCCGACAATTTCATAGAAAATCTCAGCACCTTCAGGAAGCTTGTCTTTTAATAAATCGTGGTATTTCTTTCTAAATCCATTATCAGAATAATATCCATCATTCTTTGTCATATCCTTTAATACAACTCTTCTGCTACCAGATACAACAGAAACTTCTCTTATAACCTTTGGCTGCATATGTAAAAACTTTCTCAACTTACTATTCTTCTTTGTAACCTTAACAGTCTTCATAGTACGAGCTGATGTTCCGTGGAGCTTACGAGTAATATAAATCGTGTCACCTGGCTTAAATGCTGACATATTATATGCAAGCTGTGCTGTATCTTTATGCTCCTCAAAAAATGGATATGATACTGTTTCTTTCTGAAACTTATTTTTCTTATTTGAATTATTTCCATTACTTCTTAAACGATTCTTTCCTCTTGGAATATATTTCTGACAAATCTCATGACCACCAAGAACTGTAATCTGATCGCCATCTTTTAATTTTGAAATATCTGTATACTTAGAAAGCGTCTCAACAGGTAATACAAGTCCTTCTGACTTCTCACCTCTAAGTCTAATAGCAGTTACATTTCTCTTCTCTGCATCCATATAACCACCAATGTTGTTTCCATTCTCGTCTTTCTTCCTTACAAGGTTGTTGTCTGTTGCATACTCAAGTGATAACTGACCGTCAGATGGGAAGAAGACTACTTTCTGCCCTTCCTGATAACTCAAATCTACAATTACATTCTGTCCAAATACTTCTACACACTGTAATCTATCAGCGTTACTATGTTTTCTTAATCCTTTTAATGTTGTGATATAAGCACAATACATAAGTTCCTATTACCTTAGTAAGTAGTGCGCACTTTATCCTATAGGAACTTTTCTATTTTTCCTTTCTTTTTTAATCTTCTAATTTGTTACCTTTTGCTTCATTACAAAGCTTACACATTGTTTGATAGTTACTAATATCATCAATACCACCTTTTGAACGTGGTATAATATGATCTTTTGTCATTAAAATTTCATCACCATTATCATCAACTGCATACAAATTCAAATGATATGTTGATTGGTCTGCAAATTTTTCTTTTGCAAAATATTTTCCTTCAATTCCGCAAACCACACATTTATAACCTTTAGTGAAAAAAGTCTGGTATCTCTGGCTGTTACCTTTTATTAAATCCCCATCGAAATCAACTTTTGCAAGTCTTTTATCTTTTTCAAATAAAACATCTTTAATCTTATCGTGTACCTCTTCTATGGAATATGTGGATTTTCTGATGAGATTGTCATGTTTTGGTTTAAACTCATGTAATCTAATGTCTTTATTTGAAATAAAAACATTTTCTGCATTTTCCTTGCTTAATAAGTCAACCAAATCTCTTACTGTGTGAATTTTATTGGAAATAGAAATAGTATTACCATTCCATTTAATTCCTGTAATCTCTGTATCAAGAGTAGGCGACAATGGATTATTGTTCTTTGGGAATTCTGTGTTTAAGAAATCCTTGATTGTCTTATATTTACTTTTCAAGCCTTTCCCATTTATGGAATAATTAAATTTCAAACCCTTAAATTGTTGCTTCTTACTCATAAAACATATCTCCTTCAAACTTTTATTGTCGCTTAATTATTCTCTCTTTTATTTTGGAAATTGTGAGCAGAAACGCTCTTAGATAAAATCAACAGGAAATGCTTCTTTACTCAGACTCTTGATTTTCATTTTTATGTTGTAGATATTCAAGGAACTCCTCAATCATATCTCTATCATCATCAGACATAACCTTTTCTGGTTTCTTAGTTTCAGATAGTCTCTCCATTAATCTTTCAATTTTGGAATTAGTATCATCATTTGATAAATTAACAATTGTTCTAAAAATGGTACATAATTCATCTGTTCCATCTAAGTAATTACACCATACTTTATCTGCTGTCTCTTTATCTGTCGCAGTTTTTAAATTTTCATAGCTCCAAGCCATTCCCTGTGCTATACCTAATTCATAAGCTTTATGCATTGGTGTCTCTTTTGAAATATCTTCCCACTTTTTCGCAATATAATTACTTACCTTATATTTACTCATGCTCTTATTCTCCCATCTGATCTACAATACTCTGTAACTTATCAATAAATATCTGAGCATCCTTTTTATGTCTAAGCTGCTTAATATCAGCAGGTACAAAAGCCAATATTGTTTCACCAAAAACTTTATTGTCAGCGTATAAATTCATAAACTGGCACATAGTCTCGACATCAATCCAATTTAAATCTGGCTGAAAACAAATCACATCACCCTTCTGTGGATGCAGTTTTCTAACCTTAATAAGTGTCTGTTTAAATAATTTCTTTTTCTGTCGCTTGTTCATATCTATCACCTACCTAAAATATTGATACATACACTCATTTCTATATTTTTGTATCAAGCTCTGCTCAATCATTTTTTTATCAAAGTCATCCAACGAATTATACATATCCATGATATGTTTATTGGGATTATTAAGATAATCAGCGTACTCTTTGTCGTTTTCCACCTGTAATTTTATATAGTCAAACGCATCAAATTCATCACTAAATCCAACATTAAGTTCATTGCCATCTTCATCTTTTATGAAAATCACTTCACCAAATGCATGAGTTTCTGGATTAGGACTTTTAACTAATTTATATCTTTTCATACTGTTATTCTCCTTCGAATATTACTCTTATTGGCTTTATAGCTTCGTCATTTGTTGGTATAAGAAGCACTTTGTCATTTTCAATCTGATCTTTGAATGTTTTGGGAACTTCAACAAATGTAACTCTTTTTGACCTGTCACCATCCAGCCACTCTTTAAACTTTTCAAGATTTTCTTTTTCAGAAATTGCAGCACATGGACTTACTTTATCTATTAATTCTAAAAATTTTTGTCTTTCATCTTGTGATAACTCCATACTGTTATTCTCCTATTTGCTCATTCTAAAATACTTTTGCATCACCAACTACCAAATCTTTTACTTCTACAAAAGAATTTAGATTATCTTCCATAGTTGTAATCAATATCTCATCAAATAAATCTTCCATCATACCAAAGAATCGTACAGACGGATGAAATCCTGGATATTCTTTCAAACGACATTTATTAACTCTACCCCTTAATACAGGAAGTCCATGTCTTCTACGTTTGTTGTTGCTCCAATGGATAGGATTGTCATAAAAAGCTTTCTTCTTTCGTCTGTACTCTTCTAATTCTTCTCTTGCAAGCTTGTCAATCTCTTTTTCTCGTTCCGTTTTCGGAGATTTACCATGAATAATATTGTCAAATTGCTTTCTGACATTATCGTTTACTTCTGCTTTTTCTGAATCACTCATCTTATCAAAGTTTTGAGCTACATCTAATAGTGTATTTTTCAATTTCTCACCTACTTTCACGACCGCAAGAAACGTGGTTTTACTTGGTTTGTCTCGAATATTGTATAGTTTTCGTGACAACCAAAGAAACCAAAATTTCTTGTTAGTTTTACTTTTCACTATATGTAAATAACTTCTCGATTCTAATATTCTTATCATCACTTTTTTCTTTATTACTATCTAAAAGTGTTTTCGTTTCTTTCTGCCAAATGCACTTAAAATCATCAGGCATGTTATATTCACTAATTAAAACAGTATTATTTACACTTGCCTTCTTAACCCATTCGTAAAATTCTTCATATGGGAAGCCTCCAGTTGAATACTTTGTTGTATCACGATATGGAATGTCACAATAAATAACATAGTTTTTAATTTTGTCTAATGGGATATCTCTGAAGTCGAATACTTCAAATTGAATATTTTTAAGATTTGGGATTTGTTTGATAGTATTTTTATATGCCTCTAAGGAATAATTACGTTTTCCAACTTTATCTCTTCTGTATCCACCAAACCATTTTCCACCATATGAAAGCTGAAAACCAACATACCCAATTAAATAATCTGGATATTTTTCTTTATTGTTCTTAATATCTTTATATTTTTCTTCTGTAATTTCTTCTGGCGGTATCCAACCTTCTGATAACTTTTTAAGTACAGCAATTAAATATTTATGATTGTCTGTACCTATCTTTTTATTACATTTAATTTTATCAATCATATTAGCACCTCCAACAAAAGGCTCTAAATATCCTTCCGTCTCATTAGTTATATATGACTGAATAATTGGTGCTAAATCTTTACTTAATCTATTTTTGCTGCCAACGTATTTCATAAATTACTTGGAGTAAGGAATTCCTTCTTGTGTACACAAACCTCGTCTCCTTTCAGTATTTTATTCTCTTAATTAAGTTACACTTATCAATAAATCTTGATTTATGTATTCAGCCACTCTCTTACTTCCAACCTCAAAAATATCCTTGTCCTTCTCAAAACATATGTAATTTCTACCTGTATTCAAAGCTGCGACTGCCGTTGTACAACTTCCTGCGCATGAATCAAGAACTAAATCTCCTGGATTGGTATAGGTCTTAATAAAATACTCACACGCTTCAATAGGTTTTTGGCACTGATGCAAGCTACTTTTCTGAGTATCCCATTTGAACTGTAGAACATCTCTTGGATATCTTTGTGTACTACCACCACCTGAAATACCAGTCTTTGTAGCACCATAACAGCTACCATCTGTCGTATGCTTTGTATAAGAATGAACAGGCGTATGTCCTTCTGTCATTTGTGGATTGTATATAGGGAGTTTCTTATAGAAAATCAAGACATTTTCGTGTGCCTTCATAGGCATTTTCTTGGCATTTAGATGACCAGTTGCTTTGGTCTTTTCGATAATCCATTCATAGCGATATAGCTTTTCATTACTACAAGCGAGTCTCTTATCAAAAGGTGACTGTGCCCATAATGCAATACAACCATCATCTTTGACGATTCTCTCGTATTGTTCCCATAACGGCTCGAATGGAATTAACACATCCCATGAATTCTGGGTTGTTGAAAATGGCAGATCCGTGAAGATAAAATCTATTGATTTATTATCAATCTTTTTCATACCTTCAAGACAATCTTCGTTGTATATTTTGTTAATCTCTAACATTTCTTACTCAGAGCAAATCCAGATTTAATGCTGCAGCAAATCTCATGCTCCTTTCAATGTATTATTCTCTTAATCAGTTAATATGAAATGTATATACTGACCAATATGCTCCTTTAGTTCTGTTTCTAAATCATGACCACCAATAATCAAGTTATCAATATTAAATCCAGTAATAGTCCATTCTGAATACCCTACATAATGTCCTTGAGTTAATAAATTGCCAGTTACCATATAGCTCTCAAAATTCATCTGTGCTTCTTCTAATGTACACACTTCATCTGAAAACCAACATCTTAAATTCGCATTTTCAATTGTTGTAATCTTTCTTCCAAGTCCTTCATCAACTTTCATATAATTAAAATAGTCCATAATTTCTTCTGCAAGACTTAAATATTGCCAACTGTAGGATTCTTCAACTCTTTTCTGCGAAATTCCTAAATTATTCTCTTCGTCATACCCAAGCCAACCATGTAAAATTAACTCCATTTCTGCCTCCTAACTTCCAAGGAAACTTCGGATTCTTGTGCTTACTTTTTATCTGTAATCTCAAATGGTACAATTGACTCTGGGATATAATTAACCTCATACTTGTACTTATTCACTTCAGCGCCACCTAAATCCTCAATGACATACATCGTATCTTCATTTAGTCCAATAATATGTCTCTTATATGTACCATCTTCCATCTCTACAACAAGTGTCACCTGATCATCTGTTGCATCCTCTCTACTAAATGCACCAATCATTTCAAACTCAACCTTATCAGTACGAGTGTTGATTACTGCAAATCTTCTAAGAACATTAAAGTTCTCAGCTTCCTGTTTCATATTATATGTAACCTTTTTTGATTCAGTTTCGAATGCACATCCAGTTAATGATGTTGCTACCATTCCAACTGCTAACATTACTACTAAAATTTTCTTTTTCATGTAATTTACTCCTTGCTATCTCAAAATCTTACTTAATCTCTTCACAACTTCTTCGCATAATCCGTACAAATAAGTCTTCTTAAATGCTATTCTCAAATCGTCAACAGCTTGTCTATATTGCTGACGTAATTCGTTGTCTATCATATTATTCTCCATCGTATAATTTAACTGTTCCATCTGAATTGTAAATAGGTGTCATACTATCATCCTGAATCCAGTAATATAAAACATTAGTATTTTTGTCTACTAAAATTGCTCAATAAAAATTTGTTTCGACAACCTCAAAATCACATAATTTTGAATTCGGACTCTTAATTGTCTCATCAATATTGACAACACTGGTACATCCAGTCATTCCAAAACACAATGTTAATCCTAATGCAATTGCTAAAATTTTCTTCTTCATATGATTTATTCATCCTCCTTTAACACAAGAATTGCTTTATAGTATCTACTATTGCATGAACTGGATTCTACTTTGTATCCATCATCCAAATAATCATTCATAGCATTCTCAAAATCATTGCTGTTTTCCATTTCTAAAATTACACAGTTCTTCATATTGTTTATTCTCCTTTGCTATATCCAGTCTCTTCAAGGAATTTATTAAATTCCTCTTTTGTCATATTATTTGGATAATACATATCCACCACCATATCAAACGGCTTCAAATAATTATCTAACACATCTTCAGCATCTTCTTTTGCTTCCTGCATTTTCATATTAATATAATCTTCTCTCGTCATATTCCATGCTGTAGGACAATCCGTAACACTCGAAAATCTACAATATAATCCATTTGGTTGCTTTGATATAAATCCTGCCATATTATTCTCCTACTAAAATCCACAGTCTTCTTTTTCTACTAACTTTCAAGTTATCAATAAAATCAACATTATCTAAACTTACCATAAGATTAGGCTTATTTCGTCTAATCTCACTGATTGACGGATAAATGCCTAATTCCACAAGAATTCTAGGAAGAAATCTTTCACTGGTATAATAAGTCTTTTCCTGTTCAATTCTGTTCCAATCATTTTCATCTAATGCAAACATCTGTTGTGGTTCTGCTATTGGTTTTCCTATTACAATATTCTCTATATAAGCCATAATTTACCTCCTAAAGATCCTCAAGAAATCTATGTTTCTTGGTAAAAATATTACCATATATAGTGTCTATATTTTCTATAAGCACTATATATGGTATCTCATTTACACCCGATACATAAAACTTGGCATTGGCTGTAATTTAAACAGATTTTTCTCATGCATTGAATCAATCTTAGCTTTTACTTCCTCATTTGGCTCAATCCCATCTCTGATATATGCATCTAATTCAGCATAGGTAAATCCAAGGTTATCTTCATCAGTTTTTCCACAAAGACCATCAGTAGGTGTTTTATCAACTAATTCTGATGGAAGCCCTAATTCATGACCAATAGCTTTAACCTCTGTTACTGTAAGCTGAGATAATGGGCTGAAATCACCGGCAGCGTCACCATATCTTGTGGCGTAACCCACCCAATCTTCTGAAAGATTACACGTATTAGCGACACGACCATTTACTGTCTGTGATACTGCATAAAGTGTAGCCATACGAATGCGAGCAGGAAGATTTGTTTTTGTCTGAATTGATAACTCTTCATCTAATGATGTTTTAATTTCATATTCAGCAACATTCACAATTGTTCCGACTGGAATAATAGTACGTGGAATGTCTAAAAAACTGCAAAGTTTACGACTATATTCAATATCTCTTTGTCTTCCCTGTGGCATCATCACACCAAAAACTCTATCCTTACCAAGAGCTTCTACACATAATGCAGCTACAACACTTGAGTCCTTACCGCCTGAAATCCCAACTACTGCATTACAATCCTTGCCATTCTTCTCAAACCAATCTCTGATCCACTGTACTACTTCGTTCTTTACTGTCTTTGCATCAAAATTACTCATTTCTTAGCTCCTCTCTAATTCTCATAAGAATTTTTCCAAGTCTATTTTCTCCAATTCCATTTACAGTTCCCCAAATTTTATCGCCCCATGTATTGCCTTCTTCCAAATGTTCATTACCTGTTGATAATAGTCTCTTCTTTAACTCGGTGTTTTGAGAAAACTTTGCCTTACAAATTTCATACATTACATCATCTTTTACATTCTCCCAATCACTTCTTAATTGAACTTTTCTACCTAACTTTTTAGCAGATGACGGATCTAAATTAGTAAAACATTCTCTATCTGAAAATGTTTTTGCAGACTGAAACGCAGCTTCATTATTAAGATACGTTAATCCATTCCATGTTACAGGAGTTTCGTAGAAGTTACTGAGAAAATAATATTTTCCTCTAAATTTATTTATCATCCTTTATCCAACCTCCATAATTCAACATTACAATCTTTAAATACATCTTGAATGATTTCATATACTTTATCCCAATTTGCACCACCACGAACACATCCAATTTTGTATGGCATTGCAATACTTAAATTTTCAAATGAACAATACATCCTTAAATTCTCAAAACACTTTCTTAGTGCATCAATATCTGTATATTGTTTTCCATCATATCCATATGTTTTTTGTGCAAATAAATTCGCATATATTCTTCCATTGTAATTTGACTCAAAATATCTAACACTACCTAACAATTGTTCTGGTGTATTAACAGAACAAAACCAATGATAATCATTATATACTTCTACATCAAAGTCTCTAATTGCTTTTGCAACTCCAGAGTTAAAAGCACCTTGACAATTAACTTGGTGTGCAATTACGTCTGTCTTTGATGTTAATAAATCTCCATCAATGACTTTAATCATTTACTCCTCCATACATTCTGTTCCTAATATCCTCAAATGTATCCTCTCTTACTAATTCTCCATTCCTGAATACAGTTGTAAGCAAACTATCTTCGTTCATATCGAGTAACTGATCCTGACACTTCAGTTTGCCATCTTCCTCATATACCTTACAACATCCCTTATGAGATTTCTTTAAATGACTTGTATCAGTCTTCGGATCTTTGAAAATCATAAGCTTCTTACCATCAATAACTCCATAGGTAGCTTTCATTGCAATTCCAAAAGTATCTCTTGTAACAACAATCATCTTTCCATTCTCGACAATAGCTGTGAAACAAAATGCACCTACACCATAAGCAATGTTATTGGCTGCAAATCCACGCTTTTCTAACTCTCTCCAAATAGTCTCTACATTAGAAAGAGTACATCCATCTCCATAGATAATGCCAATATGAGGATCTAACACCTTATAACCTTTACCATTGATAGAACCACCAAAAATATCCCATAATCTTTCTACTGTCTTAACTGAAATTTCTACAATATCACCACTATCAGGACGAACAAGTAACTTGCCATTATGATTCATAATCTCTTTCTTACACTGTGGAAGAATATTATTTACCATATTCCAATAATCATAAGTATCCGAAACCATACTAAATGATGTATTTGGATATAATTCTGTAAGCAATCTTTTAACAAATGTAATCTCATCACCATCAATTGAGTAGTTTGCTCCCATTACGGAATGCTCTGTTGAGACTGCACCAATTCCAATGTCATTATTCTTACAATCAGCATTGTAATATTTATCAATATATGTAATGGCAGGAATGGTTGAAGTCTTATTAAAAGACAATAACCATGAAGCAGAACATCTTGTAGCTTCATCCATACATGACATACCTCTCATACCGAAATCAGCACAAGCCATATTGCCATGTAAACCGTCTGTTGTTTTGTCATACCAATAATCTGCAATCTCACGATACATATGACCAATAGTTGCATGACAACAAGGTTTCCATAACTCAACCTGAAGAATACATTCAATCCACTGAACAAGCCATGCAAACTTGTCATCTGTATTGGTAATTTCAATACAAGGAACTCCCATTGGTACAAGTGTTCCTTCTGGTAAAGCTCTAATCTCAAGTGGAAGATAACCAAGTCTGTGAAGTTCCACAATCTTTTCTAAATCGTAATTATCTCTACCAATCTGTACGTCCATTGAATCTGTATAAAGAGATAACATCTCATCTTCTGATAATTCAAAGAAATTCTTCTGAAAATATCCCATTAGATATTCTTTAATAAAAGCCTGTAATCCGAAGAAAACCATATGATTCTGATTCTCTAACATTGATTTACGGGGCACCCAATATGAAACTAACTTAGTTAATCCCTTTGGATACATACGATCATGACACTGCTTATAAGTATCACTAAGTAATAAAGCCATTGTGTTATCCATAATTTTAAACCTCCATAACTGTAATTTTTTCATGATTACCATTAAACAAACTGTTTGTAGTAAATAATCTGTTCACTGTATTATTCTCCAAAGACTTGATCAATGTTCCTTTTTCTTTATCAAGAATTGAATTCTCTGTATGAGTGGCATACGCATAAATCTCAGTTACACCATGTTTCTTCAATTCTTCCGCACTATAATAAAGTGAACCGCCATATGCGATAATATCATCAATCATTAACACAGCTTTATCCTTCAAATCAATACCATTTGTTCTAATGTCTAATCCAAGGATTTTACCAGTTTTCCAATCTCTCTTCTTTTCACCATAACAATACGGTAACTCAGGGAATAAATCTGAATATCTCTTAGCTGCACCTGCATCCGGAAAATAAAGTACAAGATTTCTCATACCAATCTTTGAAATAGCTTTATCAACATACTCTTTTGGATTTTCTTTTACACAGTTATTAAGTAATGCAGTAGAAACATCACTGTGAGCATCCAAAACATAAACTGATGAAAATCCTAACCAATTGATAAAATCGCAAAAATACTTCAATGTGAATACTTCATCATCATTTTTTACTCTATCCATTCGTGCATTAGGAATATATGGAAGAGACAAATAATAATCCACATTAGTAAAAAATCTTTCAAGATGTTTCTTTACTAGCATCAGATAAAATATCTCATCGTTGCTCTCATAAATCCATTCAATCCAAATACAAGGAGAGCCATCATAAGTGTCTTCCTCAATGTTGTTTGTATCAATATTTACTCTTGGTGTTCCATCTGGGAACTTGTTGATTACTACAATTTCACCATTAATTTTAATCATATTCTACTCCTTCTCTGTAATTCTTCTTAAAATTTTCATATGCTTCATGTGCTTCTTTTTCTGTTGAAAATCTTCCTACATAGATATTTTTATGTTTTCCACAAAATGTAACTTGCCATTTTCCATCTTTTAATTTTGTTACACCAACATATCTTGACGATGTATGTAATTTCCTTCTAGCCAACATTTCTGAAAAATTAACTCTATATGGAAGAAATTCACATGTATTCAAAGAATATTCTTTACTACCATGACCAACATATGACATATCTTTATCCAATTCTAATTCACCAGCTTGGAATTTTTCTCTGTCATACCCTTTTATTTCTGGAATGTCTTTTACAAAATTTTTAAAGCATAACCATTCTTTGCATACCTTTATCCCTTTGTCTCCATATAAGCAATAATTATCACTGTTTTTGTCATAGCATCTCGAAAGCATGAATCTCCATAAATTTAATTCTTTTTTATATGACTTAACATTTATATTTCCCAAACATCCAACGCCATAATAAATTGGATAATATGGATCTCTTATTTCACCAGCCGCCAAACAAGACCTTGATATATCTTTTTCAAATCCGGTAAGAATAAATTTTACTTTAAATCTATTTTGCGATATTATATCTACAATTTCAAAATCACCATATTTATTTGAACTCCATATTGTTCCTATATCATATTTTCTATACATACTTATCTTCTATCTGTAAACTTTTCATAACTATTTTCGTTGCGTTGAATGTTTCAGGTGTAACTGCTGCTGTACAATCTAGGTTAATAGATACATTTGCTTCTGGGAATGCAGTCTTTATTAATACTGCATTTGAAATGACACAAACATCTAAACATAAACCAATTAATTCGATTGAATATTGTTTCTGGTCAATATTATTCTCAGAAATATACTCTTTGATTTTGTTTACCAGTTCAATTGAACCAAAGGTATGCTTTAGTATGTATGTAGCATTTGTATTTTTTAATACGTTATAAACTTCATCATTTAACTGCCAGCCATCTGTATTAGCAATACAATGTTCTACAGGTAAATGTTTGCCTTCGTATGTATTCAAATAATCTTCATAATGTGTATCTTGAGTTACATAAATTTTATCTCCACGATCCTTATATTCCTTAATTTTCTTTGCTACATTTGGAACAATTGCCTGTGCTTCCTTTGTGCCAAGTGCTCCATCAATAAAATCATTCTGCATATCTACTACGATTAATGTTTTGCTCATTTTGTTACCTCTTTTCTTTGTTCTTTCATTACCAAATGGCTAATGTTTACTGCTTCTCTCATAGCTTCTGCAAACTCATAAGCACAATCAGAAGTAAATCTTTCCTGCGCTTTTGCAATATCATTTGTATCAACTTCACTATGAATCCTTGCGTCAATAATATATTTTCCATCTTTACATTGAATATCTATCATTGTTTTATTCCATTCCTTCCTATATAATAAAAGCAACATAGACTTACTTTTTATATGTATTTATTCTCTGAAACCTCAGAAGAAATTCCGCTTTACTTGGAACTTCATATTATGTTATTCTCTACTCAATCTTCTTCTCAACCACAACAATCGTGTCGTTGTGCCAACCACCATGAGGAACAAGTAAAATTTCCTGAATTTCAAACCCATACTTCTTACCAATACCACCACTATTCCAACTACAAGTAATTACAATGCCATCTTTCTTTACAATTCTTCCTATCTGTTCCTTCTGTTTAGACCAATATGAAGCTTGTGTTGTCTGCATATTTACTGTCTGTCCAAGATTTTTGTAACATTCGCTTACCTGTCGTGGCGAGTATGGTGGATCGTACAACACAGTATCTACTGAGTCATCATCGAATATCTTTAAGAAATCCAGTGCATCCATATGATAATCAGTATCATATTGTGTATCTAAGTCATTTGTTACTGTTGCTAATTTATTGCTATTTGCAAATGGATCAACAATCTTACCTATTGCATATTTCTCAATCAGCTCTTTGATTGGCTTAATTGAAAATGTGTTACTATTTGGCATCTGCCAGACTCTATTTATTATCATTAAGTATCAGGAGTAAACGCTGCGTTTTCGGTATACCAAACCTCTTACTCCTTCCTTTTATTTTCGTATGAAAAAAATATTTCTTGTTACTTTTTTGGAAAATTTGGCTGATCAGCCTTGAATAGAATTAAAGATTATCCGAAGATTTTCTCTATAACTTTTAACTTAATACTCTGACTAAATTCTGAACCAGCAGCTTTTGGATGTCCACCGCCACCAAATAAACTTGCTACATCTTTACCAAGATTCATATCTTCTTTAACAGTTCTATAAGATACCGTACAACCATCAATATCAATCATAGCCGCAAAATCAATTTCAGGATGCATTTTACAAAGTCTATTACCTAATTCACTAACAAACCTATCTGCAAATACAAAACCACAAACCTTACCACACATAGGACTGGTAAACATAGTTTCGTTCTTCTCTTCGATATATCTATCAATTTCATCCTGCTTAATCTTTAGAACAACTTCATCTTTGGCAGATAATAATGGGAATATTTCACCACGTATCTCCGAAATACACCAATGAATAAAATCATCTCGACCATACAGATAAAGTAAGTCATTTACCTGCTTACAAATAACACCTTCATCACCGAGTTCTGACCATCTCCAAGTGTCATAATCTCTCACAAGTTCAGCAAATCTCTCTAATGCTTTATTATTCTGTAACTCTTCACTCAGGCAACCATTCATACCTAACCAATGATAAAACAACATAGTTCCAGATGTTTTAATTCCTTTAGAATCTTCGATAACTACATCACACCAATCATACTTATTTAATCCAAGAGCTGTTGGGTGATGATCTAATAACTGAACATTGCCTCTTTTATTCAGCAACTCAGCAGTTTCTTCATTGACACGAATATCGGTAATATAAACTGAGATTGTGTCGTCCTGTTCTGTTTCCAAATATTCCTTTACACTTGAATCAATGTTGTCATAATCGCAGTATGAAATATCTACATCTTTACCAAATGCAAGTTTTGCCAAAATACCACAACCGATTCCATCTAAATCCGTATGACTGAATAATTTAATCATGTAATCTCCTCTCTGCTATTTCTAATAATTTTTCTTTCTCATTTATATATTCTCCACTAATGACTGAATCCAACAGATTATTTAATACCTCACCAATTTCTTTTCCTGGCTTATATCCAATTTCAATCAAATCATTGCCATTAACAGCCAAATCTTTCAGTGAGAAACATTCGTCTTTCTGTAAAACTTCCTCTAAGATATATTCGATATTGTCAATTTTCTGAAGCCTACTCTCCTGCTCTGTATAAGCTTGTGCTTTAATATCTGCTCTACGAACATTCAATAGTTTTCTAAATTGTTCTTCTCCAATCTTATTGAGCCATCTCTTGACATACTTTTCACCGACTTCAAAAGTTGCATCATGATAATAAACAAGCTGCACTACTTTTTCTCTTGTATCATTATCAAAACGAAGTCTTTTCATAATTGTATCAGTCATATCAGCACTGACTTTTCCATGTCCTTTGAAATGTCTGATACCATCTTCTCCATCCTGATAACAATGTGGCTTCCCTATGTCGTGAAAGAATACCGCTAATGATGTAATTAAATCTATTGAATTTAAGTCTTCTTCACAATCACAAGAATATGCTTCTACTGCGTGAATTGTATGTCCCCATACATCATAGATGTGATATGGGTTATTCTGTGGGAAATCAAACATATCTTTGATTTCAGGAATAAATAACGATAATACATCGCTATATAAAACCATCTGTACACAGAAATCACTTGATGCAGCAATTTTACAGAACTCACCATTTATCCTCTCAACTGATATATTCTCCAAATTCTGATTAATCTTGTGCAAAACATAATCTGTATTTGGTTCAAGAACAAAATCCAATTGAGAAGCAAATCTGATAGCACGTAAAATTCTTAAAGCATCTTCAGCGAATCTATCTTCTGGTTTACCAACGCACTGAATTTTATGATATTTTATATCTTCCATACCATTAAACGGATCTACAAGACCGACTTCATCATTGTATGCCATAGCATTAATTGTAAAATCTCTACGCTTTAAATCCTCTTCAAGACTTTTTGTAAAAGTCACTTTGTCTGGTCTACGACTATCAGAATAATCACCATCAATTCTGTAAGTTGTTACTTCATATGGTTCGCCATCAATGACAATTGTTATTGTTCCATGCTGTAAGCCAGTTTCAATAATTCTTTTGCCCTTGAATATTTCAAGCATCTCATCGGGTGTGGCAGATGTTGTAATGTCATAATCATGAATTTGTCTTTTCAGAATGCTATCACGAACACATCCACCAACTAAATATGCTTCATATCCTTTATCTTGGAGTGTATGAATAATCTCATTTGCACCAGATGGAATTTTAATTTTTAATTGTTTCATTCAAATTCACCTCAATTTTGGGTATTTCAATAAACTTTGAAAGTAACCCCTCATGATAAAATACTCTGTCACTTTCGGTTACTTCCTGTCCTAAGAAATATCTCAATACAAATGGCATCATATAATTATCTAAGCATTTAAACTCAATATTATATTCTCTATCATCTTGATAAATTTTCTTGTAATAACCATCTGTGCCTTGAATTTTATATAATGAAAATAATTCAACTCTAAATGGAATTTTAGACTTAGAATTTAATCGTTCTTCGATACATTCTTTTACAAGATTCAATGTGTGTAAATCACTTGCCGTAGTCATATCATAAACTATTTCGTCATTTGAAAAGAATACTAATCGTTCTTCTGCAACAATGTCATACAACATAGAAAGAGTCTGATCCATAAGATATTTTTCATATGTGATGTGTCTCTTAGGATTACAATTACCAAGAATAACCTGACGAATATATTTGCTATTGATGATATGTTCATTGCCAGTGAATCGAGATATAAACTGCTCCCATGTATCAGCATTACCAAACATTCCTTTATCGTATGAATGCAAAGATGAGAAATTAGCTTTTCTCATATCTATACTAATAAAAATCTTTTCATTATTTGTTGGTTTGAAAATATCTTTACTTGGTAAATCTTTATGTGTAATAGCAAATTTATTCATATCTTCAGAATTAAATTTCTGATATGATTCAGATTCTTTTATACTGTTAATAGCTGCATCTTTTACACGATTATATTCTTCAAAGTAATCTTGTTCACAATTATATTTCTGTAACTCTGTTACAAATCTGTTCCACTTTTCAACAGTTCCATAAAATTTATCAAAAAGCTCAATTCTATCTAAAAAATATGGTTCTTGAAATAGTCGAATCGGAATATTGCAGTCTTTACAAAACCTTTCTTTTGCTCTATTAGATACTTCCATTAAATATCTCCTTTCACAATTCGTTCATTTACATACATTTTAAATTCATTAATCTTCTTGTAATCTGGCTTATCGGGTAATGATGTATTCTTCTTAGCATATTCAAAACGCTTTTCATACTCATTTAATAAGTCATAGAATTCTGGAATAGGCTGTCTATTCTCATCTAAATATTCTCCATTTCTAATACTCATTAACAAATCATGTTCGTCTGCTCTATAAGTAATAATTTCTGCTTTTTCAAGAATATCAATACACATCATATACAAACGAATTAAGTGTGCCATATGCTTTCCAAGTTTATCATGAGCAACGGCTTTTTCATTGCGTTTGCCAAATTTACTATAACTGCTAACAATAGCTTTCATTTCATTCCACATACCAGCCCAATCTCTTAATGGGTAATGTTTCAAATTTACATCCATAAAAATTTCGCTGTCATATCCTTCTTGAACCGCTTTATCAATATACAGTTTCAAATCGCTTTCATTGTGTGGATAATATCTATTTTTAAATTCATATCGAGCATTGTTAATACTTTTCAGAATGTATGCTTCATTTTCTGCCTGACCAACCAATCTTGCAGCTTTGTTCTCCATGCGTCTTAACTGTGATGACGAATAACCTCCAAAAGTATGAATACAAATCTTTGATAAAAACATCTTTCTATTGTCTAAAAGCTCTCTACCAATATCAGACAAATGCAAATAATGTTCTGGTAGACAACCAAGTTGTTCAATTGTATTAGGATTGCTTGATGTTAAAAGCTGTATCATTTTATTAAACGAATACATAGTTGTATCCGTATCAACATCTACGACCTGTTCAAAGTCTGTACCAAGTAAAATATCTGATTTGCTATTGAGTGCAATACCTCTCACATCTAAATCAGATCCTTCTTTATCCATTCCATATGCATGACTTCCACCAAGAGTTAAGATAATGATATTGTCACCCAAATTCTTATCTGTTCTCAGGAAGTCATACTCTTTTGCTTTTAATTTGTCCTTAATTTGCTCAATTGTCATTGTCTTAACCTCCAAAATTTCCTATGAAACGTGAATTTCAAGTTAAATTACTTAGGCAACCATTTATTGAATACATCATTATAATTACCTTTGTTGTCACACATCTTCTTAATAATACACATAGCAAGTCCAAGTTCAGGATTATATGTATCGCCTTTCTGACATTTAACTACTGTCTTTGTTCCATCTTTCCAAAATACAATAGTTGCTGGATTATGATATTTAACATCCTTAATTTCATTCTTATCAAATTTTGGTAACTGATTAATAAACTTAATTTCCTTGATTTCATCTAAAACTAAATTTCCAAATGGCATATTTTTATCCTCCATAATAATTTCAAAAATAGTGTTATTTTTTGGTTCTATTTTTAACTTCAAATAAGATTCATAAGTTGTTGAGCAGTAAGGAAAACTTATATCTGCACATCCATTTACTATCTCCACATTGCCAATCATTACTTTTGGTATTTTAATAATAGCATTAGTTTTTTCGCCATTATTATTTATTTTGCATCTATAATACATTTCTCCAACCTGACGGTTATATTCATCTGTCTTGGTTATCATACCAATAAATTCTGCATCATATGTCAACGTATTAAATATATCGCTCACTCCTTCTTAAACAAAATTATCTCTTGTATTCAATCCATTTATCTGTGTTTGGAAACTTAACTCGAATTTTAGTTGGTTCTCCTGTTGGAATACTACCCATAGATTTATAGTCACCAACAATCGTAGCTTTTTCTAAAAGCTTGTGATTTTTCTCACACTGTTTAGCCTTTTCTTTATCTGCATAGTCAGTCTTACAAATATCGCAGGTATATAATTTCTTTTCAGTCATAATTTATATCCTCCTATTCTTCGCCAATATAGATAAGTCTATCTATATATTCTCTGCCTTCATTCTTAAAAATCGGAATTTCTGTATCAATAATCCATTCGTTTTCAGACTTAGAAGTATCTCGCAACTGTGCAGTTTCCATAATGCTACCACGGAAAAGAATAATCTTATTTCTTACACAACAACTTCCTCTTTTCTGGTAAATAGGCAAGTCGTTCCAGTTAATACCTTTCTGAGTCATCAACATATCCTAAATCTCATTACAAGACTTGTTCTGTAATTCTTTATGTGAAAAATTGGCTTGACCTACCATCTGAATTGAATTACGAGAAGCGTCTAATTGCCTCCAGTAGATCAGATTAGTTACTTCTTCCTTTGGGATATTAAAACAACGACAATCGAACATCGCACCTTTGTCAATTGCCAAACTTAATATATGTTCATATTCCTCATGTGAATTATCTTCTCTCTCATAGGTATAGGTACAATAATCTCCTACATTGTTAGCGAAGAATTTGTTAAATGCCATCGTAGCCATACTTGCTGCAATACTACAAATCTTCTGAACTTCATAATCAAACCATGCTGAAGATGTAAGTTTCTTATAATCAACAAGAATAAGCGTAATCTCATCTGATTGCGTATATCCAAGAACACAACCCTGAATATTCTCACATAAATATTTCATAGTCTCCTGCATTGATTTAATCAAAACTTCATCAAAAGGTTTCTGGAATCCTCTTGTGAATGTATGAAAAGCTTTTCCGTCAATCCTCAGTGCCACAGGGCATCTTCTCATTAACTTTGTCTTTGGAATTTGCTCGTAGAATGTCTTCATTCTAACACCTAAATCATCTCTAACTGGCATAATATGTACCTCTCTTTCTATTAAAAAGGGCTGACCAATTGTTCGTCAGCCAGCCTATAAAACATTACTCTAACTCTGCAAGTGCCTTATCAAGATCCTCATCAGACATATTCTCAAGTGCAGCATCCTGTCTCTTAGCCTTGATTTCGAGCAATCTCTGTCTCATCTCAGCGTTCTTTTTAGCGTCTTCTCTCTTCTTCTTTTCATCCAGTTTTACGCTAACAATGTACTTAACAATTTCAATTTTATTAGAAATCTCTTCATCTTCCTTTGACTTAGTATTCAGAAGACTCTCTTCTTCAGACTTCTTTACTTCTGCATTGAGTGTCTTAAATACTGAGTCCAGATTTGTGAGAGATAAATCCCACAAATCAATTACGTTAATCATTCCTCTGAATGGGAACTGATAGTTTGCTCTTGTTGCATTGATAAATAATTCGTTGTTTGTCATAATAATAATCTCCTTTTCTAATTAAAACTTAATCTTCATTACACGCTCTGTTGCGCCTTTAACTTTTACTACTAAATCAGATCTCTTTGTCATAGAAAAACCAATTCCTGAAAGCTGATCATCTGTATCTTCTACATGACACTTAGCACCTAATGCTTCAAATACTCTCTTGTGCTTTTCAAGGTCACTCTTTAAGAACTCATTGTAGTAACCGTTTGGCTCTTCGCTATTTACACAATCCTTCAGGAAGAAGAATAAATGTCTGTGACCAATTCCGTCCTGCTCGTCAAAATAGTTTGGACTATAACTGATTACTGATACAGGAACGAACTGATTTGTATTTACACTCCAAATCTCACGGCTTGAAATAGATGAATTTCCTGCTAATTTCTCCTTAATTGAGAAGTTGCCATTCGCATCAAGTGTTACTTCTGCAACCTGAACCTTTTCACCTGTTCTCATTGAATTGCTATAATCAAACTTATAAATCTCACCATTAAATTCAATCTCAGCTCTGAATCCATGTCTTACACTTCCTGAATACTGATGTACAAAGAACTTATAAATACCTGGCTTCATTCTTGATAGATCTTCCCAAGTAATATTCTCCACTGCAATCTTTCCACATGGATCAATGACATCAACATCTAACTGACCACCCATAGAAGTAATTCTTGGTGCTTTATAACTGCCATAGTAGATTTCTGTACCATTTGGCTCAATACAATGTGCATCAAGGTCGTAATTATCATGACCATCTTCGTTCCACTGAATAGAAAATCTAAGAACACCATCAACATTACCGCCAGCCGCTTTAACATTCTGCTTCATATCTGAATCTGTAATATTTCCTGAATAAGCCCAAGATAATCCATTATTCCATTTAAACATTGTCTTAGCGTCTGGATTAACAGGTGCAATCATAGAAACAAAGTTCTTCTCATGCTTATTTTCTACAAAAGCTTCAATTTCTTTTGCGGTTGGAAGTACCTTATCAATGAAATCCTGTGCTGAGATCTCTTCAACCTTAGAAAATTTCTTAGGACTTACAGCAACATTCTTTTCCATCTGCCCAAAAATATCATCTGCACCAACCATTCTTCTTGCAGCACTCTTATTTGAAAACAGTACATTATTTACAGTAATATCATTCAGATTAGCAAATCTTCTCTGTAATGAATCCATATATCCAAGTTCTGTAATGGTCTTCTTTGCATCCTCAAGCATCTTCTTTGTAAAAATCGCCTTTGGACGCTTATAATTACTTGGAGCGACAATCTGCTCATACTTCTTAACTGCTGTGTCAAGATCCATATCCTCACTTACATTAATAAGAAGTGTTCCAATAGAATGATTTCTAATTCTACCAATAGCCATACCTGCTGTTACCGACTTCTCCCAAGCATATAAATCCTTTTCAGTATCAGAAGTCAGCTTATCATATTCCTTCTTATACTTCTTGAACTCTGTGAGTACGCCTTTCCACTCTTCACCCTTGTAAAGTGTATTTGAATTGATAAGTTCAAGAATTGTATCAAGTGCATCCATAGTAATTTCATCAAGAGAACGCTTAAATACGTTTCTTGTATCTCTGAACTGTCCTTTAACTTCCTCATTAGAACGACTACTTCTATTTACGAACTTACTTGGAAGCTCTAAGAAGAAATGATCCCACTGATGAGACTTGCCATTGATTTCCTCGAAATTAAAATCTGTACCAATTTTAGGAAACTTAGTTGTGTAAATATCTGTTACTGTATGAGCCTTTACAAATGCGTCAAGTGCATCACATACTGGCTGATATGTTGTATCACCAAGATTCAGTTCCCAAATTGTGTGAATCTGATTATCCTTGATAGTGACAGCAGAACCAATATTCTTAATAAACTGTCTACAACAACTGCAATCATGCTCTCTACGCTCTCTGAAAATCTCATTTGTACCAGCAGGGAAGCTATCAAGATATGTATTCCATAATTCATCCTTATCTACATTTACCTCAAATAAATGTGTTGCCTCTTTCTGCATTTCATCAAAATGCTTCTGTAATGCCTTCTTAAACATCATAAATCCATCCATATTGTTACCTCTTCTTTCTTATATTTATTTTTTTTAATTGTTTCTACTGTTATATTCTCCGTTTATATCAAACCAGTTGCCTTATCTGGATTCTCATTAGCCCATTTTACCCATCTTTCAGCATAAGATTCAGTTTTACTATTTAATCCAAACACTTCTCTTGTAAGTATATATCCCTTACCAATCGACTCTTCCATTTCTTTTGTGTTGTTATCTACGTTATCTGCGTCTAATGGTCAAAACACTGTCTTGGTAAAATATCTTCTACCATATTTCTTTGTTGTCGTGATTTTATTTATCTTATCCTTATATAACTTCCATACACCAGATGAATCTTTAATGATCTGTCCTACATAATCTCCAACGTTTAGCATATTGTCTCCTTTCTTAATTTCGCATGAAACGAAGTTTTCTTGTTACTTTTCCATTGGTATTTTGCCCTTATCTTTTGCCCAGTCTTTCAAATCATCAACTGTAAACCATCCATAGTTATCTATATTCTGATAATAAGGATTTAACCAAAAGACTACTTCTTTTTTATTTTCATCTTTCCATCGAGGTGATAATGCAAGATATTTCTTTCCCGCTTTCTCTAAAATTTTCTTAATTTTAGTTCTCTCTGCCGCTTTCTGTAATGCAATATAATCTAAGTCATCAGCTTTGATTTTCTCAATTGTTTCTTTTGGAAGCCTTGATTTAATACAAAATTTTAACCCACCATTTTTGAATACTTCTGATGGCGCAATTCCAATCGCAACATCAAGATTTAGGAATGCATTATACAATTCTTTTAATTCATTTTCATATTTGTCTGTTACAAGGATAGCAAAACTTTTTTCATCCCACGCAGTTGTAATTCCATTTTTTTCGAGATAATAATCATAAAGTTCCCAGCTATCTAAATTATCTTTTGTAATTTTAATGTCTTCGTCAAAATACCAATATGGCACTAAAGCAAGTAGATGACATTTAATCTTTCTATATGTAATATCTTTATATATCAATAATTTCGGAATAACTGTAACCATTCTTTTTTCAATTCCAACTTTATCTGTATTCACTTGAAATTCTCTTAAGATACCTTTAATTCCCCATTCGTGTTCTGCGCAGTAATCTGCACCTAAATCGAACCAAACTAACTTGTTATCAATTTTCATTACTTTCGCATCGTTTGCATGTCTCATATTTTTCTCCTTTCATTTTCCAAAGAAATCGAACTTTACTTAGATATTTCTATTTGAATTTCTGTTCCCTCATAGTTACCTGTTATATGCCTTTTGGCTACAGATATTCCATCTTTATATTCATTAATGACATTCTCTAAAGATTCCATAATGTCATAAAAGTCTTTAAGTAACCAAGGATGTGTATAAGATATATGAATTCCATCACATAAAAATCTCCAAAGAAAATCTTTTGCTTCGCTTTTACAACGCCACTCCTCTTCATATTTAAATTCCATAGAACCAACATAATCATAATATTCAAAATCATCAACTACTACGTCTCTATTAGTACAACCAAAATCTTCGGCATTCCTTAAACTGTAATCACCGTCTGTATATAATGTATAACTAATATTTATTTGCATATTCTCACCTCACAATCCAAAGAAAGAGAATTTTCCTTTTAGTATAATGGACTTGTCTATAACACCATATAAACAAGTCCATATAAATAGTTTACTTATTTTTTGATTTTTCTTACTCTCTTTGCCTTCTCAGTTTCAATACGATTTTTCTCAATCTGATTTGTAAGTTTTGTCAAAACTTGTTTCATTCTCCCAGTTGGTTTGCATGTTAATCCCATTTTTTAAGAATCTCCTTACTTGTCTTTGACTACTGTTGCTTCACTACCAGTTACTTCAACCCATCCGTGTTTCAATCTTGCTTCTGCTTCTTTCATACGAATAAGTTCATCTGTAATAGATCCACTTAATTTGTTATTTGATTCTGCTTCTGCCTTTGCCTCAATTAACTGAGCATCTGCTTTTGCTTGTGCTTCTGTCTTTTTAACTTCTGCATCCGCTTTTGCTTTTTCAATTGCTGTTCTATTTTTAATCTCCTGGGTCTCTGCATCTTGCTGTGCAGCAATCTTATCATTGATAACCTTCTGTGTTTTCTTATCAACAGAAACATCAATCATTGAAACATTTGAAATTGTAATGCCGTAATCTTCAAACTTCTTTGATAAATATTTTGTCAATTCTGTGTTAACTTCTGCTCTCTTTGATCCAAGAATATCAGACACAGGATAATTTGCAATTACTTCTTTAGTCCAAGAAATAATGTTTGGTTTAATGAAAGAATCTCTGATTTCTTTTCCACTCTGTCCTTTAAATCTTGAAAATACATCCGCAACATTATCTGGTTGATACTGATATGTATAAGTAAGATCAATTGTCATTGCTTTTCCTTCTGATGAACTTGCAGAAAAACTCTCATCTTTAGGGGAATCTCCCTTATCTGCCTTTGTGAGATATGACTGCTCAATTCCAACGGTATATTTTGTTACTTTTGTTGTTGGCGACACAAAATGTAATCCCTGTGAAAGAACTTTACCTTTGATTCCTCCGTTAAGTGAATACTGGACACCAACATAACCTGCCGGAATTTTTACACTACACATTGCTAACAAAACTACTGCAACAACAATTACAACTGCTGCTACAACTCCACCTACTGCTTTTTTCATGTTTCTTAAATCTCCTTTTCTTCTTTATTGTTTTTATTTTCATCTGCCGTAATTCCATTTATTTTTCTGATGACAAATGAGTCAATCTTATCAAAAAATGGCGACAGCAAAAACCAAATTATTACGATACCAATTAAAATTAATAATACTAATGCTGGCATATATTTATTCTCCTTTACAATTTTTAATACATGGAATAATCCAACTCAGAACGAGAAGAATGTCATTTGGCTATTGATCAAGCCATAGAAATGAGATACTATATATGTATATCGACTTTTGGATTATTCCTTTAGTTTGATATGAGAGATGGACAACAGGAACTTCACGACATATCGTTGTCCATCTTTTTTATGTAAAAGCTATTGCTTATTACCAAATTGATTACGCATTTGCTACGAAATTATCAAAACTGCGTTTCATATATGTATAATTAACTTTCTGTGATGGACTAAATTCGGATTTATTACGATAATTTTCTATCCATTTTTCAAAATCTTGATCCTTATCGTTTTGGCAAGCATATGCCATGAGTGCTACTAATGCCATTCCACACTCTTTATAAACTGGATCGTCAATCTTAACACAATCTTCTACCATGTCTGTGTAAAGGTTTATATCTTCGTCCGTCACATTTGGATTTGCATTTTCTTGAACAAAGGAAAGAACACTTTCTTCCGTATTATCTTCAGCATTTTCTTCTGTATTGTTATTCTCTAATTCTGTGTCATTTGCTTCTTTTGTATCAATATATAAAAATTCATTCATCAAAGCTGTATATGTATTAATTTTAGCAACTACAAGTTTTTTATCCGTAGTACCAGACTCCTTATTTAATGAATCGTAACTAACGCCATTAACATCCTTACTATGCAATTTTCCTGACAACTCATGAATAAAATCAGCAAATTTACTATCTTGTAAACCACTTTTCACAAATCTACTAAATACCGTCAGCCATACAGGAATATCTTTTTTAACAAGAATATCTTTACAAGTATCTTTACAAGCTGCTTCGATTCTTTGAAAATATTCATGGACTGTATTGAATTCTTCAATGTTACTATTATCTTCGAGATAATCACATATTTCTTTTGCACCACGTTTGTAGTCGTCAAAATGAAAAACATTCATAACAGATCGGCATACGCTCTGCATATATTCTCCATTTTTCCTAGCAGTGTCAGAATACTCAATACTATTTTTAAAAAATCCTTCATCAGCAATATTTTTAATTTTTCTTGCATATGTAGGAATCCAAGTCAACGCTCTCTGACTTGTATTCATTCCTCTTTGTACATTCAACTTTCTTACCAATTTACTTACCTTTTTCATATCACAATTTTGATATGTGGCAATTCTGAGCTGGTAATTGTCAAAACGCTTCTTCAGTTCTTTTGGAAAATCATCATATGTTTTATTTTTAATATCAAATGTTTTCTTTTCCCATACAAAATTCCCGTCATCATCTTTTAAAAATTTTCCATTTTCATCTAGCTGCTTTTCCTGGTACTCAATTTCACTATCTTCAATAGCACCAGTAAATTTATGATTCCCGTATCTAATCTGCATTAATGCGGTTGTTCTCTGAAGACCATCCACAATATATTTTTGTACGATTTCTTCATTTAATGGAACTTCAGCCAAAATTAAAGGTGGAAGATAATCACCAGTTAAAATCGTAACGCCAATTCCATTAACAAATGTCTTGTCACTACAGAAATATCTCTGTACGTCCTGATTATCACTAACATCTTCATCTTTTACCTCATTGGTATAGTTAATTAATGGGATATTTTCTTCTCTTACTTTGTTTGCCATGACTATTTCCTCCTTATGCCTACATTAAAATTTTTACATTCTCATATGCTTGAATAGCTGCAAGATTATTAGAATATTGTTTACTGTCCATATGTAATAATTCTCTGATTTCTTTTGCTTTATATCCATCAGATAACAGCGAAACGATTTTGCGTTGTGTATATGATAACTTATCCAAATATCTTTGGATCTTAGTACCTTCAAACAAATATTCACAAGCAGTTTCATATGTATCAAACTTTGATGGAATGGTTTCTCCAAGCTCCAATCCATCTTCTGTAACAAGATTACTTGTACTCTCAAGTTTCTTAGCAGGAATACGTTTTTCACGATTACGATCACGAATCTCTGTTTTAAACTTTCGCTTTATGTTACTGGCTAAGAATGAATCAAAATCTATCTCTTTTTCTGAATCAAATCTTAATGCAGTGTCTGATAATACGCTTAAAGCGATGCTGTAAAAGTCGTCATAATCTTTGTCCGATATACCTCCAATCTTTATCAACATTGGGTAGCATATCTTTTTGAGCCGATACATTTCATTATCACAGTACCATTCCAATATTTGTTGTATTTCCATTATGTAATTACTTTCCCTTCTTGATTTCTCTATGTAATATCTCTCCAAAACTCAACTCGTTATCATTGATTTTTATATGCCGTGTCTCTGAACAACACTTCGGACAACGACAGAATTTCTCATGCTTGTCCTTTGAGAACGACATAACTCCAATCATCGGAATATAACAATTTTTACAAATCACCATATGTATTTCCTTCCTTTACAAATCAAACAGCTCGTTCATTACTCGTGGTTCATATGTACGCTTATCCATTTTCGACATGGATTCCAAAATCTCATTTGTAACTGTGTCAGAAATCTTTTTATCAAGAATAATGTTAAGAATTTGTATCTCATTTTTAATACTTCTTCTTTTTATTCTCCGTTCCTTTATCATCTTATATGCTTTCCATCCTTGTGCTGCATTAAGATTACAAAATTCTATATAATGATTGATATCGGATAATTCCCTGTCTACAAAGCTAAGTTCTTCACACAACTCTTCTTTTCTATGTAATGCATCTGTTGCTAATCCATTAAGATCAGTTATTTTGTCAATCCATTTCTGAATATTTTCAGCAACCATAACTTTTTCGGTATTATTTTCCACTTCTGATTGTGTAATCTGCTTTACATTATCGGGTGGGGTATCAATTTTCTGGATGTGAAATACTGATTTCAAGGCTTTGGGTAGCGAGTTATTATATAGATTATTGGCTGCTTTATTTGAAAATGTATCAGCCAATGCCTCGCAAGATGTTGGAACATATTTACCATTACGATTTCTCATAATCCAACGAGAACCGTCTGTAATTACATATTGTGCCAACGTAATCATCTCCTCTCTTTGTTTGATTTAGCAATGGATCATCAGAGACTTGAACTCTGAGCCTTTCGGTTATGAGCCGAATGCACTAACCAATTGTGCTAATGATCCAAGTCGCTGACACTATCGCAAGTTTATCAGGAAGTTCTATAGTATCAGCTTGTAATCCGTTAGTGGATCAGGCTATGGTAGAACTATAGCAACTACACATTTTGCTCTTACAATGATTAATTCTTGCGTTCTGCGATAGAACCCGGTCTGGAAGTATCGCATAGCAGGGCATATCAGATTCGAACTGACAAATTTCGCAGTCAAAGTGCGATGCCTTACCGCTTGGCGAATGCCCTATAATATTATTTCCATATTTAATTGTGTAACTTAGGAATTTTAATTGCAGAAAACGCTTGAAGCTTGACTTTCTTTCGAAATATATGTAAAATAAATTCAAGCGATATTTCGCTTCTGCAATGGCTTAATGCTGTTGTATGTATTTGGTTTGATAGAGTCAAGTAGAAAGCTGTTGGCGCAGCGTTTGAATCGCTTGGCTCTATCTTTTTTATTATTTACGAAAATTATAATACTCCAAACATTTGTTCTTGTCAACGCATTTCCAGAACATTCGTTCGAGATTTGTTCGTTTAATATTTTTATTATATAATACTTCAAGTCCTATAATCAGGACACTATTTGGGGAAACTTAATATTATGCACAATAAATTCCTGCACTCCATCCAGCGAAAGCAACCCAAAAAAGTCATTATCTTGATAATTAATTGTGTTTGCCCTATTTATTATTCGCTTTCCTTCATCAACAGTTATCTGTCTTGGTCTTGTATGGATAAAAGTCATACCGTTGAAGGAATCAACCCATATTTTACCAGGTGTTTCATCAATCATTTTTTTTGCTATTTCTTTATCTACATACATTATGCCATTACCTCCTCAAGCTTGTAGTCTGTTCCAAAAAATAAAGAATTAAAGCATACTTTATCTACCATTCTTTTATTTTTATCATCAGTAATAGTTCCAATTTTTGAGATCACTTCATCTTTTGAGATTGTTGTGATCTGCTCACCTAACGCCATAGAATATAATGTTAATCCATTATTTTCGTTTGCTTGAATACATCCATGACAAGGCATGTTTGTCTTTTTAATCTTACTTGTCAAAGGCATCACTGTTATAATCGGAGCATATTTCGTACCCAATGGATTACTTACTATTACATAAGGTCTTTCATTCGCTTGTACTGAATTTCCTTCATAATTAATTTTTGCCTTTATTATGTCGTATCTCTGTAAATCCATATGTACTCCTCCTCTCTTTTGTGTTTATGTACTTGTGGATTACCTTTGATACTTCGCATTATAGCAAGTTGTCATCAACTTGTCAATGGGTTTATGTCAGTTTTTTAAAATAATTGACATATAGTTTGCAACAACTTATAATCAACTTATATTAATAAAGGAGATATTTACTATGCCACAAGGAAAAATCAAGGATGAAAACACAAGGGTTATGGTGCTTCTTTCTAAAGATATAAAAGAAAAGGCAGCCAGAATTGCAACAGCGGATGGACGCTCGTTATCTGGTTGGATTCGTAACCTCGTAACAAATGAAGTTAATAAGTTTGACGACACTAAGAAATAGTGTCGTTTACATATTACACAAACTCTACAAGATCAAATGGTTTAACTTCCATCGCATTTGCTACAAGTTCTAATACTGCCAGATCTGGAACTGCACTTCCGTTTTCCCATTTGCTGATCGTGCTTGGTGCAACAACTGCTAATTCTGCAAGTCCTCTTACTGTTATTTTCTTTTCGTTTCTAGTCTTCTTTCCAATATATTTAACCATTTACATATTCTCCAATATTTTTTTCATTCCGACTGATCCATTTGCATAATTATTAATCGTTGTATTTACACTACTATGCCCCAACTGTTGCTGCACGAACGCAAGATTTCCATTACTGTTCATTATACTGGCATAATAATGTCGCATCATATGTGGAGTAATACCATTTCCATAATTTTCAAATATCTGTTTGATATTTCTCTCTGTTGTGCGTGTGCCATTCTTATTGATAAATACAGCTTCCGTATCTACAATATTATCTAAGGTGCTTCTGTATTCTAACCATTCACTTAATGCTTTTAAAGCAGATCCGCTAAGATATACCGTTCTATTTTGCATTTCTCTGTACACGCCTTTTCCAAGAATTGTAATATATGGCATTTCTTCGTCCAAATGTAAATCAGATAAATCCAAGCCAGCAAGTTCAGATTCTCTTATTCCAGTTCCTCTTAATACACGAAAGATAGCAATATTTCTATTTCTTACAGGAATATCCTTTTTCCACATTATTTTTTCTTCCATATCATTAAGCTGTTTTTCTGTTGGAAGTTTTTTAGTTAAATTGTTTCCAGATGGAATTCCTTTATATGTTACATCTTTGAAGAATTTCTCTTTAATTTCAGTTCCATTTACTCTACTCATATAATCCCAAAAGCTACTTATCATATGTTTTCTGGTTTCCAATGTAGTTGGTGACATACCATTCTGTTCTTTAGTTTTCAAATATAATGTAATATCCTCTGCCATAATATCGGTAAAATCCGATGGCTCAATATCTGAAATATTTGTTTTATCAATAAGTTTCTCTTTAATAAACCAATTGAGCAAATCTACAATAGCTCCAAGATAATTCAATGCACCTGCCTTACTCTCTATTTTAACAGTGAAATATTTTCTCATATATATAGGAAGATTTAACTCATCCAACTTCCTATTAAGCTTTTCAGCATTTTTGTTTTGTACTTCAATTTTATAACACATAATTATCACTCCCTTGTGTAATCTGCTATCGCTTTTGCAATAGCTTTAGCTGCTCTTTTACTTTTTAATGATTTCTGAATAGATTCTATATTCCAAAACACATCACTAAACCCAGCTAACTCACCACCGCAATTCCAATTTGGAATACTAAAGAATCCTCCATTTACATATTCTCCGAAAATCACGCTATAATAATTTCCATTATAATCAACACCTATATGGTGAATATTTTTAATTTGAGTATCACCATTATAACTAATTTTATAATTTTCCATACTATATTTCACCTTCCTACATATCATTCTCTACTTTATCCGTATAATAACGCGATCTAATTCGTTGAGCATAATCCAACATTTCCAGATAATCGTCACACCAACGAATTTCTACGTTTTTCGTGATTTCTCCATTACAGCCTTCATTAAAACATGTTAAGTCTTTGATATGTTTCTTCTTACGCTGATTTCCATTTCTCTGTATTCCACTTCCTAACTGGTTGATTTTCATACAATGAAGACATAAAAATCTTGATGCTCTTTTTGGATTCCCCATATTCATTATTATCACTCCTTTTCCGTAATAAAAAAGCAACCAGACCTTAATCTAGTTGCTTTGCTTACTATAATATTAAATTTATATTTCAATTACCAATTTACTTCCGAAACCAATCCAGCAGAAAACATCTCAGATGCATCTGACCATTTTTCTCCATCTTCAATATCACACTCTAAAATACTAAGAAAAACCCCATTTAAAAATTCAGTTTCTCCTACAATACACATATACTGTTTCGTGAAAGTTTCCATCAATTTTTGCTTAAATGGTTCTATTTTATTTCCATCAAGTGCTTTCATCATCCATGTTTCTCTACCTTTGTAGATTCTGTCTGGCAAATTACTATTTCTTAAAATATAATCTACCCATGCGCCACAAATAAATCCCCATTCTTCGATGTTGTTTACATGGAATTCTTTCTTTTCTGCGCCTTCTTTTACTCTTTTAAGAAGATCTTTCTTTTCATCGTAATTCATATTCTGAGCCCTCCTGTTATAATTATTTCCGTAAAACGGCACATCTCATGTTATGGTTTATAATTGTTTTTATTTTACCATATTTCTATGTAAAATAAAAGAAGCAGGAAATCCCTACTTCTATTTTACTTATTCCAAATATTTATATTTTCCGGTTTCAACCAACTTATTCATAAGTGTTTCAAGAAAATTAACACAGGATTCATATGTTGTTCCTTCGAAAATTACTTCATCAATGGCAGTATTTTTTATATACCATTCTATCTTATTATCTGTGGAGATGGCTGCCATTATCCAATAGCTAAATTTTCGTTCTTCTTCTCCGTACATTTGAATTTTATTCCAAACAATCTCTTTTACACATATCTTATTTTTCAACCAATTCAAATTAATCATTACTGCTCCTCGGTTTCACCTCTAAATTCATGTTTACATTTCGATTTATCACCAATATTATATAACACATCTGTCTCCACTTAAAAGCAATTTTTCATTTGGATTATATCTTTTCTCTTAATTTATTACAAAAATCAGAGGAATCAAGTAATGAGCCGTCAAATATTTTTTTACCTTCTGATTCATATATTTTCAATGAACCATCGAATCCTATAACAGCATATTCTCCGTTATATTTATTCATATCTGAAAGTTTCCATTTAACAACTTTATACTGTGTACTGTCATCCATAAAATCACAATATCCATCATGTTCTAAAAGAGCAATTCCAAACATATAAACTATATTATCCATTATCTATTCACCTCCAAATTTTCAAAAGAAATCGTCATTTCTTTTAACAATAGTTATCCATTGCTGGTATGTTTTGACTTGCAACAATATGTTCATCTTTTATTTGTGGAGCTGAATCAATAAACTCACCATTGAAATTAACTAGAGCTATTGTATCACTTTCAATACAAATAATTCGTGCTTCAGGATTATATACCTGAATCCTTTTTAGAATCGTTTCAATTTTATCAAAGCATTTTTGCATATCACGAATGTCTTTCTCTTTAATACCATTAGTCATTTTATATCACCTCTTCCAATCTTCCAAGCAAATCATTCATTCATTGGATTATTCATCTATTCCAAATTCATCATACAATTTTGTTTGTAACTCTAAAATAACTTTCCATAGTTCTTTATTATTTTCATACATTGATTGTTGTACACATGTATCAATTTTATATTTTATTTCATCATTGCGATACATTCCTTTATTCATAATAGATATGCCACTTTCTATACTACTAATTCTGCATTTTCATCTGCCTTTACAAATCCATTTCTCTTAAACTGCTCTCATTGTCATAAAATTCAGCTTCAACTTCTACTGATAATTTCGCTTTTATTTGGGTTTGTCTTTCATTTTACTCACCTCAATCTTTTACCTCTTCTCTTTGCCTACCATCAATATACCACTTAATTTTAAAATCAAAATCACTTTCTATTACATGATCAATGTATGACCCTAACTTGTTCAGCTTAATTATAGATACATTATCTATATCTATAATAACAGGATTGCCAGATTTTGTATTAACACTCATACCATTTGCATTATTTGTAATTGGTAAATAATTTATATATCCGTTCGAATCAGTTTCATTGTTTAAAAGAACTAAAGATTTCCCATCATTAGTTTTATAAATATCAAGTCTTTCCATTTATTTCACCTCAATTCCCATAATCTCACAAAATTCTTTATCCTTAATGACATCTACAATTTTGAAAAATCTATGTGCAATCTCATTAAACATATCAGCCTGACAAACTGCTTCTGCTGCTTTTGGATGTTCGCTTTCCACAAAAGTCTTATATTCTGTTACCAAATCAGAAAATAATTCTTGCTCATTCTCCCTTTTACAACTCACTCTAACATAACTATCATAGCATTCTTTTAATTTGTCATTTGGAATACCTATAAATAAATTTCTTCTTAACATAATATTCTCCATTTCTAAACCAAAGGAAAGTTAAATTTCTTTGCCTCTATGTTCTATGAACCATCTATTTGCTATTGTATGAGTCAATTCAATTTGAAGCATTAAGACAGTATTTACTCCGAAATCTTTTTCATATTCTTTTTTAATTTCCCCCAATTCGTTATCATCTGGAAAACCAGATATTTTTTCTGCTTCAAGAAATTGTCCGTATAATACAGATAATTCTTCATCCGATTTTGTTTCAAATATATTCACATGCATAATGATTATTCTCCCTTCTTAACTTGAAACTTAGATTTTATGGGATTTTACATAATCCCAAGTTACATTATTCAAGATGTGTAATTTTTATTAAAGGGAATTATAATACTCAATAATATCTGCATCTGTAGCATAATAATCCTCCCAGCCTGAAACAGTATAAGATTTACCATTTTTAATATCAAATACAATTCCCTGAACTTCGTCTTTTGTTAATTTATATAAGCACTTAAATGTAATCATATTCATACCTCCCAAAGAAAACTTGGATTCATTGGCTTATTTTATATAGATACCTGGTTTACTCTTTATCAATAAACTAACTAAATTCCCAAATTTTTCATGAGCTGCATTAAGAATAAGTTCTTCCAAATCTCTTAATTCCCAATACTGTAAATTTTCTGCTAGATGATTTAATGTACAATCTGGTTTAAGTTTCCCGGTTTTATATTTCCATTCATTTATATCATCGCACAAATTTAATAAACCATTTGCATCCATATGATCTATATAATATTTCACTTCATCTCTACTCATAGTCAACCTCCAATTTTCCATTCGAAACTATTATTTACTTAGAATATGTATTCTATATTATACAAATCAATCATCGTGTGTTTTTCAGTTGTACCTCTAAAGAAATTAAATTCCGTAGAATTCATTAATGGAGCGGTTTTTGAGAACTGTTCCAAAATTTTATTACTACATTCTTCTAATCCATTATTACCATAACATTCTGCCTTCAATTCACACCATGTAATTCCAACATTTTGAGGAACTGAAATGTATTCTTTAAAAATTTTTGGAATAATAACTCTTTTTATTTCTGATAGTTCAACTCTTTTTGTAATATATTCTATATAATCGTCTACATGCGCATCTGTTTTACCAATTTTATTTTTCTTTGCTTTACATTGAATCTCCAACAATGCTGCACCATAATTAGGGAATGAGTTATGTTTACCAATCGGGCTAAATAAATATACCACCGATGTATCATTTTCTGCTCGTTTTCCTTCGTCCCAATTATTATTTCCACACTCATCCATGCTCAGAATTCCATTCTCAATTATGGACTTCAAATCACAAATATCTACGTTTTTGTATAATAGCATTATTATTTCTCCGTTTTAAATTCATTATTTTAATTAATAATATCTTTTAGTAAGTTCTTTATTATACTTCAACAATGCATCTCTTTCTATCTCATCAATTTGATTTCATTCTTATCACTCCAATTTATTTATTCTCTAAAACAATATTGATACAAGGTATTCTATATGAGTAGTCTCTGTTTCCACCAAAATCGTGATCTGACATTCTAATCACAATTGTTTTATTCTTGTAATCATTTTCTTCATATTCAGAGTACGTTTCTGTAATATTAATCCCTCTAATTGTTTCTCCGATATTAAGAAATTTACCGATATTATCCTCTGTAACAGGAATATTAATATTCAGATATACAGACAAACTACTTCTGGAAAACTCAACAGCGTAATCAACATCATCTGGAAAATTCTTAATAATGTTTGAATATCCTTCAGACAATTTTTCAATTTTATCTATTTTCCTTTTATATGGCTCATATGTATCTTCCATATCTATGTCAATCACTTCGCAAATAAAACTATAATGATTTTGATATGTATTATAATCCATTAGATAATCTGAATTTACATCATCTCTAATTTCCTTAAAGTCATTCTCATCCACTTCATCCAAAAAAGTTTTCAAATTAGACTTAAAAATATTACTCCAATATTCTTTTGTTTCTATGTCTTTATTTTTGCAAATCGCATTTTCAAAAAATTCTGCTGTTAATTTGTCTTTTTTCATTTTAATCACCTCATTGACATATTTAATATTTAATGCTATTATATTTTTTGTGTTGGAAGATTAGGTTTAGTACCTTTTCGAATTACGTGACTAATTAAACAGAGAAGGTAATCCCTTCTCTGTTTTTATTTTACGCAATTCCTTCCCCATAGGTCGTTTAATACTTTCTGATCGCTTGGTAGATTCGAATAACTAATTCCAATAGTCTGTAACTTGTAGTATTCTTCTTTTGTAATGTCGATTCCATAATCGCCTTTAACAGTTTCTCTATAGCCGAATTTATCCTGGCATTCAGGTCTAAAGTACCATTTCTTATAAATTGGTTTATCTCCATGTTCCCATGCAAAAAGACAAGTAATTGTTCTACCAGTAGCAATCTCCGTTGTAACCGATCTTCCAAAATAAGGATTGTACTGCATATAAGCTAATTTGCCTCTTTCAATTGCATCTTGCTTTTCACGTTCACTCATTTCGAATAACTGCTGTGTACCCCTCCCATAAGAAGTGTCATACACTTTACTACTGTTTACACCAACAGTTGAATACAATTTAACTCCGTTTCTATCAGTAGTTTCAACCCTCTTTACTCGCTCTCCATTGATGTAATCATTGCACAATCTGTCCATATAATGCACGTTCCCATTTTCATCAACTCTACGAGTAGTTTTCTTCATATCATAATTATCTTTAGATGCCTTTGCAGCACTTCCTGCATAAATTCCTAAGAATGCTAATAGTCCTCCGAACATATTCATCAACCTCTTTTCTCTTCTATATTATTTTCGCCATTTATCCATTTCATCTACCGACTTCTTGTTGAGATTATTATACATATCTTGTCTCTTACGAGATTCTTCCTTTTGATTCGCTTTCCAAGGAAGATAAATACAGAAGTATCCTGCAATCAAACATCCAATTAACTGTGCCATAATAATTACCTCCGTTATAATTGTTTACGTTCCTATTACTGTTATTTTAATTTTATCATACAATCTTAAATTTTGCACTATATATCCAAGTATTAAAATGATCCATATTTAGTAACTTTAATACATCCTCAAAGCCTTTAATGATATCCGTTGCAAACAAAAACCCTTTACTGTATCCCTCGTAATTATTATTAGGAATAATTGTAAGATACTTTCCATTCTTATGTACTTCGTGTCCTCTTTTAGACATTTCCTTCTTAAAATCTTTGTAATTAAACATAGTAATTACCATTTCTTTCCATAAAATAAGAGACTGGATATTTTCAATCTCTTACATATTCTCCAAGTAAATTTCCGTTTCATTAGATTGCTTCTTCTAAAAATCCATCAGTTTCACCTTTAAGATATAATAATATATCTTCTCTTCCACCATATCTGCAATGAATTTTAGATAATTTACCTTGATCATATAACCATCTAGCGGCTGCATATCTATGCCAACCATCTACAATTACTGGCTGTGGAAGAATAAAATTACCACTGCATTCATTATCAATCTCAATATCTCTTATTTCAATTGGATGATTAATAAAATAAATTATTCTTCCAATATGCCATTCTCTTGATTTCTGTTCTAATACTGGGTGTTCCCATGTATCTCCATATGGATCAGGTATTTCTGAAACCACCTCATGAATCGCAATTGAAATATTATCCAAACAAATTTTTCCTGTTTCATCCCATGACCAATGCTCAGTAGGAAGAAACTCAATCAGTCTGTCAATTCTGATAATATCTCCATTATATTCTTCCAATGGTTCAAAATCATCATGCATTTCAATCACCTCCTGAAATCATCGTTTCATTTCTCTTTCAAAAATAGCCATAGCATCCCTCAATCCTTGATTATATGCTTGCGCAATTTTATATTCTTCTGATTCTTTGACATTTTTAATAGTTGTATCCATCATTTTCATTGATATAATGATTTCTTTTTTAATTTGATTTATCTTATCCATACTTATCTCCAATCATACAATTATTTAATAGTTATACACACCAATATTCTTCTCCGTCCATTGCTCTTTTAATTTCATCAATAGACAAATCATATAAATCAGCAACAAAATCTATTGCACTATCAATAGATTGCAACGAAGCAAATTTTCTTCTGTCTCTAAGACAACTAATAGCTTGCTGCAAATTTCTCTCCTTGTGTAATAATTCCTGCTGTTTAATTACTGCGTATTTTTCATAATTGCTTTGACTCATAATTTCACCTTTCTTTTGAAATCCTCATTTCATTTTATTCTCTTTGACTTCGAATGAAATGTTACAAGTTGCAAATGGACACTTCCAACATTCATAATGTTTACCTTTGTCGCACTTTTTCTCATTCACAATGCAACCCTGTTCATGAATGAAATCTCTTTCTTCAAATGAATTACAAATAATTTTTATAAAATTCATATTTTTCTACCTTATCCTTCCTGTTGAAACTCTTGTTTCATACTTTGCATTCTTTGTATTCTCTTTCAGTTAATAGTCCTTCATCGCACATATTTTCAAGCGTTCTATATACAGCGTTTGCTCTCCAACTTGCATATGAAAAACCATCAAACTCTCCAATAAGTGCATCTCTGTTTTCTTCACTTTGTTTTTGTAATTTTTCTGCTAATGAAAAATTACGAAAGAAATATGCTTTATACATGGCTGCTTTAATTCTAAGATTCTCAATTTCATATTCCTGAGAAACTAATTTCTCTTGAGATTCTAATAACTGTAACCCCATATTCCCTAATGGGCTTCTTTCAATTCTGTTTCCAAAATAAGTATAATTCATAAATCACCACTCCTTAATCTACCTGAATAATCAATCTAATCCGTTTCCCGCCTACACAATCAATAACAATTCCGTTATCTCGTGTGGTATACATATCTGGATAACGACCAACCCTTTCAATTTCAGGCGCATCACCTGTTTCCATTTTGTCACTGAAAAAATCATATAAATCATCCTCAACAAACTCTTTTGTGATTACTTTTTCAATTTCAAATCCGTCATGACAAAATCCTGTATCTTCTGATAACCAATCAGCAATTTCTTCAAGAGCATATTCTCTATCTTCTTTTCTTTTGTATAATTCTTCTAAATCATCAGGAATAATAAGTTCTGTTGGAAGTTCATTTAATACTTCCATATCTCCGTCTGTGTCCCATTTAATATTTATTGCCTTTAACATAATTATTCCTCCATTTCTGTAGCTTCCGCATCACTGTCATAGCACTGATCTGGTACATTTTCTCTACCTTCCTTAATAGCATAAATTAACTTTTCTTCTGCTTCTTCTTTGCTGTTTGCCTCTACTTCATAATATCCTTCATAACACTCATAATATCTAACATTAAATTTTGCCATATTTATTCCTCCAATCTTAAAATGAAATTGCTATTTCTTCCTATTAAATAATTTAATTGCAAAATTATAATCTGCCTCATTTGAAATAACAACTTCTCTATTTTCTGAAAATAGTTCATCTGGGAACCAATCAATATTATTATCTTCAAGGATACACATTTCTTTTTGTGTAACATTTTCAATAATATATTCTTTCATATCACTCAACCTCACTTTTCATTTCTAATCTTATCTAACTGTTTCTTTAATTTCCCATCGTTGATTTCAACTTCATACCCTAAAAGATAAGACATAATATCACTTGCTCTTTTATTGCTCCTTGTAATACAAACAGGCATTCCGTCAACTGAAATAACTGTTTTATATGTACTGTTATACTGCTTTACTCTTGTCTGCGTAATTTTCATTTCCATCACTCCAATCTATGCTTCATAATCAAATTCGCTTAATCCTGTATCAGTTACATAAGCCTGTATAGCTTCAATTTCTGAGTCAAAATTTCCATTATTTATTCTGTAGCTACTATCTTCATCTTCAATTTCACAATCGTAGTGTGCAAAAATTGATGCAAGTAAATTATTCATTGATGTTTTTGGTTTATATCCTTGCTCTCTAATCCACACTGCCATGTAATCACAATCGCACCATTTCTCTTTTGTATATGTACTATAATCTTTTTCTTCCGTCCATTTGCCCGTCCACTGATCTACCACGTCAATCACTCTCCAATCTCTTTTGCAATTTCTTTTCGTGTTCCTCTAATTGAGCAACCTTCAGTATCATGTTTTCTCAAAATATCCCAAATTGCATTTTCTTCAGCTTCGGTAAGACTAAATCCTTCCCAATAACCGAAGTCATCTTTACCATGCTCGATTACAATTCCTGCTATTCTACACATACTCATACTTCCTTGTAGTCTTCTAGTAGCTCATTTAGGTTGCCTTTTCTCCACCGATGAAGTTTTCCATCGCCAGTGTAATTCCTAACAACTCCAACCTTACGACCCGCAACTTTCTGATCGTGCTGTATATACTGACGAACAGAATTGTGATGATGCCCGTCACTATGTACCTCAATGTATTTCTGCTTGTTTCGTTTATTTTGATATGTTTTTACTCTCATTTTAATATCCCTCCAATCGTTTCCACTCACCATCAATCCGTTTCCATGCAGTAGGATTTAAGCTATATAATTCTCTTTGAAATAACTCATCATATCTTTTATCCATCTGCTCTTTAGCATCGAACAGTTCCTCATGGTCTAAGTTTCCTTTATCTAAACCAGACAGTTTATATATTCGCAACTTATACATATTAATCACTCCTTAACTATTTTTAAATTTCCATAACATTTTCCGCACATTGAGTAATTCCTATCACACGACACACAAGAATCCCAATATCTATTATCTTTCTTGTATCCTTTTGGAAAAATAACTTCTCCTATTTCATTTAATTTTGGTATTTCTCTTTTACATTCATTCCCGTCATAATGACAAAAATAAGCTAATCTCATACTAATCACTCTCCTTCAAATTAGGACACAAACCAAGACCACCATCAATTTCAGGTACTCTTCTGTATGCGTCTCTATGAATACAATCTGCCTTATCACATTCGCTGCAACAACATTTCTTGTATTCCTCATAACTCATTTTGTAATTTGTCTCTTTAAATCTCTCTTCTGTCATCATAATTACTGCACCTCCAATGCTTTCTGTACTTTCTCGTTAAACTCACCATATAAAGATTTCCATTTCTCAATCATTTCTTCTGTAGGCTCACCAATAAGATTGTATCTTTCTTGCCTATATTCTTCGGGATCTTCACAACATTCTGTTACAAACACAGCAGTTCCAAATTTATCTGCATCACATCCAAAACCACCAGTTGCAAGTACAATTTGATATTTTGCATCTCTAAATTCTGGTTTAAAAAAATCTGGTTTAATTACTACTAACTTGCCTTCAATATTGTCACTTAATGGTTTACATTCGCTTCTATCAATTATTGTTTTCATTATCGTTTACCTCCTTCACCCAATCTGGTTCATATCCTCTTGCTCTCCATTCTATTACAGAAACTTTGTAGCCTTCGTTTTCTGGAAATTTTTCTTTTAATAATTTGTAAACCCGTTTTGCTTCCCAATCGTATGTAAGCTCTCCTTGTTCTGTTGCGAATAAATATTTGCCATCTTTTGACACATTTATTCTTGTATAATCAACCATTTTACTTGCCTCACTTTCTAAATAAACAGTTCTTTCATTTGGTTTTATGCTGCAAAAAATGTACCATCCTCTAAGAATTTCCATTCATTTGCTTCACATGTTTCTTCCATTATTTCATCATCCACCTCATAGAAAAATTCATAACCATATTTTTCATAATCAGCACATAATCTTTCAATAATTGCAACCACATATTTTTCAAGCTTCTGAAGCAATTCTTTACTTACATTTTTGTAATTTGCATACCATAAATCATTTTCCCATTCTTCTGCTAGATCAATTCTATCTACACAACAATAGTTATAATGATTATTCATAGGGAGTTTAATATCCATTCCACATTCACTTGAATACCTACTGATTGTTCTTAATTCCTTTTCCGTAAAATATTCAATCAAATCATTAAATTCGTCTCCACAGAAATGACTTTTCGGAAGATTTAAGACATTGCTTACATTTAACTCTCCATAAATATTCAATCCGTCTCCCTGACAGTAATTTAAAGAATACTGTAATTTCAGTTCGCTGTCTGGAAATATATTCCGTAAATCCTGCTCATAAATTTCAGTAAATTCTGATGGTCTAAAATCGTCATCTAAATACCACTGTTTTGCTTTTTCTTTTGCGTCTTCTGATAATTCAGAAAAGTTATATACTTTGTATTCTCTTGTAACAACTTCCATATCAATCAACCTCACTTTCTATGCTATCTGCCTTGCTATATCTTCAATGTTCCCATTCATTACAATCACAGCATCTTTGTTATCAGGATGTTCACTCATAAAATCTCTCAATCCTTCAAACTGCTTATTATCTGCATTTTCAATCATCTGCCTTACATCTTTATTGTGTAGCTTAATCAGATAAACCTTTTCATAATACTGTTTGAATAACAGATTTTTCTTTTCACAATACTGCTTAATTAAATCAATCTGTCTCTGTTCCTTTTCTCTGATTGCTTCAACCTTTGCTTTCTCATTAGCTTCTGCTTGTTCTTTTCGCTTACGATTTCCAATCAGATGATTAAATAATGAGTTTGTTTCACACAGATCCCTAATAACTGCATTATCAATGTCATATGCATCAGGATTATCTTTGTCAATCCACCATAAGAAGTTATCAATTGTCCTGTTGAAATTCTCTTCAAAGATACATCTGTTACCAAGATTTCTGTTGTAGATTTCCTCTCCGTTTCGCTCAATCCGTAATGATGTATATACATTTTCATCTGGTTTATTATTGTAGATAGTCCATTCATATCTATCCTGTCTGCCATATACGGTTAATCCGTATGCACTGTATAACTGTTTCTCTTCATTCTTTAAATATAAAAGTCCCATTTTACTTGCCTCCATAGTTCAAATCTAAATTTGTATATTTTGCCCATTTTCCTGTATAAACACCATTCATTCTTTCTTCAAAAGTTCTCTTTCTCATTCCATACATTTCTGTTGCAACTTTATACATGTCATAAACAAGATCCTTTTCCGTATCAATAATCATAAAATCTTTTGGATTTTTCACATTGTCCAATACATACTGCATGAAATCTCTGAATGTAATTAGTCTGTTTGTTGTACACCATACAAGAATTTTGTTTTTGTCTTTGGTGTCTCTTGTTACAAATTTCATCAACTGCATTTCACATTCTCCTTCATAATAAAATAAGACAGACACAATTATTTGCATCTGCCTTTATTTATTCTCTGTATTAATCTACTTTCTCTTCTTTTGGTGTGATTAAACTCATAAGATTCTCTCTAATATAACCACAGAAAGCATCAATACTTCCATTTCCAATAGTCCAACAACTATCTTCATCATAATTCCAATGGATAATTACCTCATGCCCTGCTGTGATATTAGGTAAATCAACATCTTCCTTTCTCGCATATGAACTATTTGAAAGAGCTTTAAGATATACATATCTTCTGATATTCTCAATATCTCTTTCTGTTTCTGCATTGAAAATCTCTACCAGATGGTCATCAGAACATTCATCATAAATATCATATTCAGAAGCTCCATTTTTCTTATTATCAAGTCTCTTTAACTCTTTGCTGATTGCAAACAGTGCTGATTCCTCATACTTTTTACACTCTTCTTCACTTCTAAATACTGTGCCATCTTCTGCGATGTACTCTGTTCTTACAAGTTTCTCAATTGTTTCTGTTTTTCTTACTTCGTTTACTCTCATAGTTTTAATCTCCTTTTCTCTTATACTATATATCGTGGTTACTCGTTTTATGCACCACTATATCTTGTAATTATTTTACCAAGAAATTACAATTTACTTTGCTTTTTATTCATCTTTCCAGTTTGGCTTGAACAGTCTTTTAAATCTGTCTGAATAATGATATGTTTCATCCAATGGATGCCACAAGCAAGAATATACAAACTTACCTAACTCACTATCAGGTGTTGTACTCACATAATTTCCATTTTTATCAGGCTCCATTTTGTCTTCAAAATGCATATCCATATCTTTATTATTCACAAAGATTGATATATATCCCTGTGTTGCACTTAAACTTGTTCGTCTTGCTTCGATTATCCACTGTCCATCTGGTATTGGTATCTTATCTCTAATTGCATTTACCACCTCGGTAGGAAATTTAAATGTTCTGTCACACCATTCAATTTCTCTTCTTAACTCATTAATCACTGCAACCTCCTTGTCTCCCCAATACCAATGAACCCCATCTGCATACTGAAATCCTTTAATCTCTTTTCCGTTAATTTTCTGCATATTAATTGACCTCCTCTTTTCCGTTTATCTTTCTTACTTCCACTTCAATTTTTTCTTTTATACTTGTAATACTATCAGTTGCCTCTTTTATAGTGTTAAATTTATTTTGAGTTACTTTCTTTTCTAATTTTTCAATATCTCCTACCATCCATACAAAACGATAATCAAATACATTTTCAAGCTTGCTATATTCTTCGTATGTATTTGCCTCGTTTAATTTGAGAACAAGCTTTTCTTTTAATGTCTGGAACATTTCCTTAATCTCTTTCAGATCTGCTTCGTAACTAATCGAATCAACCTCTCTTTTTCGCTTATCTGCTTTATAATTATTGAGACGATATTTTAACGCTTGTCTTGCTTCTGTGATATTACAACCACTTTTATCAAATTCATCTGAGTTACTATTACCATAATAATAGTAAGAATCAGAAGTTCTTTTTACTTCCCTTTTATATTTTGCATCTTGCTGAATAATAAACACTCCAAGCTTTCCGCTTTTTCTATCTGCTTCAAAATCATATTTGGTATAATATTCAGCGATTGAATATTTATATTTATCTCTTGGTACTTTTACTTCAAACTTTCCTGTGTTCAATTCAACACAACGAACCTCCGTTCCTTTACAGACTAATAATATTCCGTTATTGCTTCCTGTCATTTTTTTAATACTATTAACTGTAAATTTTCCAAGTAGACCAGTTACCTTGAATGGCTTTTGAAAATCGTAACCATAACAACAAGCAAGGAATTGCAATGCCGTTCTTCTACACTGTAATAACTCTTTTAAAGCATCAGGAAAAACAATATTAAGCTCGTCCATTCTTTCTTTATTGCCACTATGTAATAAATTCTCTTTCATTGCCCTAGTCAATAGAGTCCCCTTGGCAATTTGCCATCTTTCATCAAAAAGTTTTATTACTTCCTTATTGTGAAAATCAAGTACACAAGGAGTAGTATCTGCATAAGTATTTGTCCAACAGTTATTTACATAATACCTGCCATTATCTTCAAATCTAACTCCGTTATTGCTATCAAGAACAAAGTTTCCAAAGTACACATTGTTTTTCTCTACACTATACTTCAAATAAATTCCATTTATATTTGTAATATGATTATAGTAATTTTTATTTTTATGAAGACAAGCTATTTTGTAATATCCAAGCACCTTTGCCTGTAATCCAGGAACTAACAAATCCAGATTATTATTAAGTGTACTATCACATTCACTTACAGTGTGATTATAACGATTTTTAATAGACATATGGCTTCCGTTTTTTGCTATCTGAATATTAAGAATAGATGTACCATACTCATCTTCCCTTTTTGGTGTTTTACTTCTCTGTATTTTGTCAATATCTTTCTTAATTGCAACCAACATATGATACTGACTCATACGACCAGAAAGATTATTATAAGTGCAAATTACTTCTCCTGTTGCATAATACTTTTTACATTCTGCTATTTTCTCTTCGTCATCAAAAATTACTGTGTCATATCCAGCCTTCTTAAAATCTTCAATGATTTCTTCCTGCGTAGTTTCCCTTATTGTTCCAAAAGTATCATTTGCACTTATTTCAGAACAAATAGACTTTATCTGAAACTCATCTAATTCAGAGAATACATTCCTTGCGTTCTGTGGAGTTACTAATGCATGTCTTAATTTATCTTGGTCAACTGCAATATTTTTAATATAAGAATAAGCATAATCGCCTACAAATTTTTTCAAGCTGCTCATATTCATCACACCCTTCTAATTTCTTTCAACATGTTCTCTCTACACATCATCAAATTCTCTCTCATTTCCTCAGTTCTTAGCTCCATAAGCTTAATGATTTCTTTATTGATATGTGCTTCCGTTACATCGTGACCACAATTTGCAATCACTAAATCCATTATTTCTCTATAAGTGAATCCATTAAATAATGTGTCATTTTCATGTATTGGTGAGTTATAAGTAAACTCTTTTCCATTCCGTAAATCCGTTTCAGGATCATATAACCATTTGCTCATATTAAACCTCCTCTACAATTCCGTTTTCTGCGTTACTCCAATGGTACTTCTTTTCATTCTCCACATTCTCAAAGATTACTGAACATGAAAATGTTTCAAACGGTGTAAATACTTTACCATCACAAGTTGTCGGTGATTTTTCTGTATTCCAATCAATACCAAGCTTTCCATTTACTTCTTTCACTGTAAATACAGTTCCATAGTTCCGTGTCTTAATCTCTCTGTTACATGTGTCGTACATATGTACTTTTACTTTGTCATTTACCTTTAACATAATTTGTTTCCTCGCTTTCTTGTAATAAAATAGGCAGCTAGGTATTTATTCTCCTAACTGCCTTTATAATCGACTATTAAATTTCGTTATATGAAATATACCAATCTCCACTATAATTCATATAATAAAATCCATTTTTGCAACATCTAATTAATGTAGCATTATGATTTCTGCACCATTCATTAGCAATAATTTCTTTTCCCAATTTGTCTTCACTCCTTTAAATTGTATTCTTCCCAATGTTCTTCCCAATCTCTTCCATACAAATCCATGCATCTGTATTTGAAGAAATTTAGAGTTGTTTCCTTGTCCAATTCTTCGCCATTTACCGAAAATGGATCGTGAATACATCCATTATTCACCTTAAAAATCTCAATCAAATCATACTCCAAAGCTCTCTTATAAGCTTCTCTTTCGTCAATTCCATTCTGTCTTGTCCAAAACTTTACACAGTCTGCATGATATTTTTCAAGTTTTATCTGGGAATCATTTGCATTTAACATATAGTTGCCTCCTATAAATTTATTGCATTTCTGTTATCATCATATTCAATCGGTGCAATATGAACTGCATAACCGATTTCTTTTTCTTTGTCGTAAATCTCCATTGTGCCACCTGCACAAAATTCAAATGAGAACCGCTTATCATCCGATTCAATCAGCTTAATCAAGTGATCCGTAAGTTCATTTAAGTTCCGTGCATCTTCTTTTGACTTTTCAATACTTGTCATTTTGCTTCACTCCTTTTCATAAATCTCTAATTTATGTAACAAATCAAACATTGCTACATATCTACCCTGATTCCGTTCTTTGAGTTTATCATTGTCGTTCTGCATTGCATCATCATAATCTTTATTTACTTTTCTAAATTCCTCTGCAATAATTTCAAGAATTTCATCCTTTGTCTTGCTACATGTATATTTTGCCATTTCTCTTCACTCCTTCCTAAGAAATCTTAGTTTCTTTGTTAAAATAAATCATTCTTTTTTATTTCTTTAAGAACAACATCTCTGTTCTTCAAAGTAATTGTATATGGTATGCCTCCTCTATATCCAAATATTTTACCAGATTCACGCATTTTTCTGTTGTCTTCTGCTGTAAACCTCCTTCCACTACTAACAACAGAACCAATTTTAAATAATTCAGAATTAAGTTTCTCCCTTGCATTTGCCTCACTATCAGCCTCTATATTCCTTGTACATGTTTTAATCTTTTCTTCCTTAGTTGAACTATCAACATAAGTTTCTGAAATCTCAAATACATATACGTTATCATAAGCAGGAATACCTAATTCCCAACATACAATTTCTTTTGCTTCTGATTCTAAAATTCCTTGCAGGGCTACCCGAAAAGAAATTCTTTCATCCTTTGAAAGCTGTTCATACTTTTCCATTCTTTCTATTTCAAATGGAAATTCATAATCAACCACTCTGCCGCTATCATAAAGAGCATCAACAGTTGCATCATCACAAGTAAAAAATGAACCATCAGAACAAACAAACCAATTTGTCTTTCCCTTTCCCTCTACATCTTTTACAGTTGCGAAATCTTGGTACATTTCTGTTGGACAATCAATCTCTCCAATGTATCTATACTGCAAATCTTCTTTCAGACTTACAACCCTTCTCCGTGAATCTTCCTCTATAGCAGAAAATAAATTCTGCCAATCTTTATTACTTAACGCCTCTAACTGTTCCATAATATTTGCCATAATATCATCCTCCATTCAGATTTAGTTTGTCATCATCAGTATACAAGTTACTATCTTGCATAGACCGCCTGTAATAAGGCGGTTTCGACTTAATTCTTTGTAATGAAATGCGAATTTACTCTGCTTCTACTTCATATATTTTCCAATCAATATTGTATGAATCCGTCTGAATGTTCGCATCATATTCATCAATGGACGCTTCATCTCCTTCTTCTACTAAATTCTCATATCTGCTTTTCATTTCATCATAAGCTTCTATATAAGAATCATATGTGTCCGGTTCATTTATATTTTGATTTTCAACCTCTATTAAAATCCATTTACTCATTTCTCTTACCTCCAATCCTATGAAACACGCATTTATTACGACATTTTCTCGATCTTTTCCCAATCAATCTGTTTAAACAATTCATTTCTAAACTCTTCAAGTTCATCTTCCTTTTCACACTGTTCACAGTAATCATCTACATCATCAAAGTAGTCATCCTCTGTTTCCATGTACCAATCTTCCCAATCCTGAGAATCTTCGTCCCATCTCTGAACTCCACCGCAATTACAATAATCAGGCTTAATTCTATTCTGTCTTTGATATGCATCATATGTTGCCAACATATCCATTACTTTTTTACCTTCTTCAACCGTTTCTACAGGAATATAAAACGCATCCTCTGTTGCACCTGCTTGTGGAATCCACCATACTCTTAATTTATCCATTCTTTTTTACCTCCATTATTCAAATGAAATATCCATTTTCTATTCTTCAACCTTAACATTCTCAATATGTTCAATCTCTGGATAACTATCCATATCAATCACATAATCAATGTGATGCTCCCACTTTTTAATTTCTTTTACATCTGCATTATCATTTAAAACAACGGTCATTGTTACTTTTACTTTTTTCATGCTATTACCATTTACCTTTCATTATGGAATATCTGTTTACTCTGCTATTACATTCATCGAGATAATAAAATCCTTATCTTCCTGCTCATTATCTTTTAGGGACAATTAAATTTCCTGTTAATGTAACTTCAATTCCGTTTTCATACTTTCTAAGACTTCCCTTTTCAACCTCAAAATCATTATATTTAAGAAAAATACTATCTCTTCCATTGTATTCAGCTACAATTTTTCCATCCAACCATACATAGACATTCTCATTTTCGCTTATATATGACAACAAATCATCTAACCGCATAAATTATACCCTTCGCTTTCTTCTGCCTTTTTTCAAACTCTCTTCATCTACAATGCAGTAACAACCAAGTGCATCTCCAACTCTGTCATTATCAACTCCAAGCGATGTAACAATTTCGTTGAATGTACCTTCGCTATAATCTTCTCTGTAGATTTCAAGGTATTTCTGTCCTTTAGTTACATAGTGTTCTTCAGTTCTGCTTCTGAAACAATCTAAAGCGTTTTGTAAGCAATCTGCTTTTCGCTTTGTATCATTCCAATATTCAAAATATGTTCCGTGTGACCACTGCTGATCCTCTGGCTGTGCAGGATCGTAACCACTTACAACCGCATACTGTGTATCACTTTCGCTTTGCAGTAATGCATGGTCATCTTTCCGTAAAATCTCAATCCATTTCATGCTTATACCTCCTGTTCAATCACTTCCACTTCTTCGCTTGATCCTATGAGCATTAAATCTTTCATTGGACAATTTTTATTCAAACAATCTGCCTTAAATATGAATCCATCATTTGATGTACAGATCCATTCTTCTTTCATATGTTTGAATTTTGTTCCCACTTTAATATCTCTTGTCTGCATAATTTATATCTCCTGTAAATTATTCTCTTTTATAAGTCTTTCACGAACCATTCTGTTTAAGTCCTTATTCACAGTGATAATTTTATGAGAAGTTCGATTCATATAAATGAAATGACTTCCCTTGCACCGTGTAAATCTATAACCATTCCGTAACAGAATCGGTTCGAATTCTCTTAATTGTTTTGTCTTTCTATATGCCATAATTCATCTATCCTTTCCTTATTATAATGTGTTTGCCCGTATAGCCTGATAGCGCAGCTTAGTTTCATTTTTACCGATGTTTCATATTGATCACTCGCTTTCTAATTGTTTATTCTCTTAAATTGCCTTTACCCTTGAAGATTTCTTAGTAGTCTTTGCAGTTCTCTTCTTCTCTATAAACGGACTTTCCATTTCGTAGCGAACAATTTCGGACAGATAATCAAAAATCTGTGCCTGTGTTTTATCCATAATATTCTCTACAAAATATTCAGTTCCCTTACAATGTTCAAGTAAAGCAGCTTCCATTTCGTCTGTTCTTCCGTCTGTGTAAGCATATAATGCTTTTAAAGCACGAATAATTTTCGCTGTATATGCTTTCCCATTATACGAATCTGCATATCCATTCCATCCGAGATTTCCAAGCAGTTTCAGCATAGAATCAAGAAGATTTACGTTTGTCTGCACAAGATGAATACCGTCTGAAATTGATGTAAGAGTTCCAACGGTATTTGTTGTATCATCATCTCCTTTTACTGCAACATTATTCTTATGACAAATTTCCTGTAATTTTACATAATCTCCCTTACCACCTGCAATAGCAGCCTTGTAAATATCCATAGGTTGCATTTTTACTCTATCCTGTGACTGGTTAATAAACAAATCAATCGCTTCCTCAAGAGAACATTCCATAATTTCAACAACTACAGAATCCATTTTCGCTTTGAATGCTCCATAAATTCTGTGCTGACCATCAATAACCCATAATCTTCCTTTGTAAAATAATACCTTCGGAACATCCCATTTGTACTTGTTATATGCATTACCGATTGTGTATGCTCTTGCAAGTTTTAATCTTCTCTGCCATTCAGGAATGTGGATATACATTGGATCTACTACAAGCTGAAGCTTATCTCCAACCATACTGTTTCGTTTTGCGTCCTTAATCATCCGTGAAATATAATCCGTTTCCATTTTGCCTGTAAATCCTTCTGCGTTCCGTGCTTCCTGCATTTCCATTTCTGCTTCTTTTGCTGTTAAATAAACTCTCTTACACATAATTGCGTCCTCCTAGTAGTTTTTTTGTATTAAAATAGCGACCACATTATTTCGTAGTCGCTTTGATTTCTCTTGCCTTTACCATTGCATTATTCATTTCAATGCAAATTCCACGACAATTTCTGCGTTCTCCGCATTGCTTACATAGTGAAACGAACAATGTTTCCTTAATTTCCTTTGCCATTTAGACCTCTTCTCTCTCTAAAAGTGTTTCGTAATATTGGCTTTCGCTTTCAAAAAGCTGGTATTTTCCATTGATCCAACCCATATAACCATCCGGTACTTCATATCCTTTCATTTATTTTCTCGCCTCTCTTTCTGTTCTCCTTACTAAATTATTTTCGCTGTCTGGGCAGATTCCCATAGCTAATAATGCATCTTTCGCTGTGCATCCAGTAATAATCGCATAAAATAATGCGTCCCATGATGCCTGATTATCCCGTAATGTTTTTGCCATGATTTTCACTCTCCCTTCTATAACAGTCCACATGCGGCTAATAATTTCTTTGCAAATGGATGCTTGTTTGCTTCCAATTTGCGTTTCAACTCTCTGTTGTAACGCTCCTCAAAATAATCACGCTCTGATTGTGCGATCTCCGCTTCTGGACGATTATCAATAACATCATAACCATCCTTAATGATAATTATCATTTGCCTTTCCTCCTTTTGCGCATTAAAAAAGCGATGCTAACGTCTGTGCTAACATCGCTCTACTCATATTGTTGGTTTTGATTCCATGGTTTCGTTTTACTTCTGCCCGGACTGAATAGATCCGTGGTGGTCTGCTTGCTTTTGCAATTTCATAATCACAATAAGCATTGTGAATTTGTTTTGCTTTCTCTGACATGATTTGCCTCCTCCTTATTATTTACCACTCTGCACCACTATATCTGACCTGTAAGATAATATCATCAGTTACCTTTTCTGTTCCGTTACTATCCATGAGCATAGATACTATGTCTCCATCTTCATAGTCTTCACAGCCACGAAATTTCCATTTGTTTCCGCTATAATCCTGTACAGTGACAACGTTTTTCTTTTTGTTTACCTTTGTTACTTTCGCTGTCAAAGGATATGTTTTGTTTTCATCTAAATCTTTAAGATGCGGAAGTTTCTCACAGATTTTTGAATACGAATATCCATCTGCCTTATTGAACTGCTTTGTTGTATCGCCAAGCTCAAAGCAGAGATATCCATATTTGTCATAGAAATAACCAGCAATGTCACAGATTGGGATTGCATTTGTTATACTGATCTGCTTTGGAGTTGAGGCATTGATTGTTTGCGTTGGTTGCATTGTGCCTACTGTGTAGGATGTAAGGATTGTTGCTGTTGTAAGAATGAGTGATAATAATTTCTTTTTCATATTTGTTCTCCTTTTCTGATTGTTTTTGGGTATAAAAATAGCACCTACTTTTCAGCAGATGCTAGTGTGTGATGAATTCCATTTTCGTCTACACCTATGAGATATTTAAAATCTCTTTCAAGTGCATTAAATAAAGACTTTGCTTTTTCAAGAGATTTAAAAGGAATTTCTCTTGAATAGTTTCCACTTCTTGTTTTGTACCATACAATATATTTTTGCATATTATTTTCCTCCATAAAAATAGCACCCGAAAATTGGGTGCTTGGTGGGTGCTGTGTTTTGCAAATTATTCTTCATCAAAATCATAATTTGCGTCTATATCTGCAAACTGCTCGTTATAATACTTACGAGCTTCTGAACAACGGAGTTCATAGTTACTTCCGTTTGTTGGATAACCTTCAGCTTCGCATTGTTCGGCTATCTCCTGGCATTCATCTTGATATGCCTTTTCAAGTTCGCAGATCTTATCTATATCTGCCTTTGTATATACTCCTGCTTCAAGCATAGAGTTACGCATTTCGTCTATATTATTTGACATAGTTGTATCCTCCTTATTTTTGTAATTCTTTTTTCTTTGCCATCAATTCCGCAATTTGAGCGTCAATTGAGGCGATTTGTTCGTTTGCCTTCTCGTATTCTGCATCCGGTATCCATTCCATAATTTCGCTTGGTTGGACTTGGAGATATTCGCAGATACGATTTAATGTATCTGTTTTGAATACTTCATTTTTACTTATTTTAGACACAACATTAGTGCTAATTCCTGTATCTTTACATAGCTGTGTTTTGGTTATTTTGCGTTCGCTTAAAAGCGTGTCAAGTTTATAATATACTATCATATAATTTTCGCCTCCTTATTTATACTCAAAGATAGCATATTATTTGACTTTTTTCAAGTGCTATCTTAATAATGCACACTATAAAAGAGCAGACTATTTGCGTTTGTCTGCTCCTCTAACTATGCATTATTCTTTTATCGTGTCAAGTTCCGTTACATTTACACCCAAAGCGGATAAAATGACTTTTAAATCTCTGTAACGTGTTTTCATGGATTTATATAATGCGCTTTCTTTTTCTGCCATTTCCATCCATTCCTGTAAGCGTGAAAATTCTTCTACGCAAATTTTAATTGTTTCCTGATTATTCATCTCTTCCATCCTTCCACCGCCTTCCTAATTGTAGTATAGCGGATTTGTTGCGTGTTTACAAGTTCCTTATTTTATGTACATATCGCAGAATACAGCCATAAAAAGTTTGTTAAATGCAGCCTTATTGATTGAAGTGTGCATAACCCCATCATTGACAATCTTCTTTGATGTAGCATATTTTGCACCAAACATATCAGACATATTTTCAGCAAGTTTACTAATTTGAGCCTGTGAACAATTTTCAATACCAAGATTTACAAGGAACTGCTTAATGGCTTCTAAGAAGTCACCACGCTTATGTTCGTCAATCTTTTTTACATAAGCAGAGTGCATGTTGTCCGGTACAAACTTATAAGTTTCTTTCATGTTTTTATTCAATGGTTCAATGATAGCATTGTGTGCAGTTTCAGCCTTGCGGATAGCATTGTCAACTTCAATACGTGGAAATTTTGCAGCCACTTCTTCTACAGATAACCCATTATTAAGATCGTTTTGACGGTTTGCAAGAATATTTTCAAGTTGAGCCTTGAGTGGTTTCATCTCTGCTTTATACCGTAAATCCTCTGTAGCGATTGCAAGAGCAGAATCCTTGAATGCATTTAACTGTGCAGTTGCTTCCTTGCTCATTTTTGTAAAGTTAATCTGATTTTTAGCCATAGTGTACTCCTATTCTCCTATTTTACGCATAGGTGCAAAATTGTTTTTGTGTGAAGTCCTCTGCTTTAATCCGACTTGGAACGGACAGACTTATTGTGTGGTCTGGTAGCATTACTTCTAAGTCCAGTTATACGGCTCAAGTTGTTACGATTCCTAACTAGCAGTCGGTTTACTCCCTGATTATACGGTTCTCACGCACTTGTCTAGTTGTATTTCTTGGATGGAGCGACTTTATCACAAGTCATTATCTACTCAAATCCTTGTATAGCTCACAACCGCCGATTTATTTAATTATCAATGTTCTTCCTATGAGTGCGCAGTGTGCAATACACCACTTCCTAATTAAAGGTATTACATAGGATTTTTAAAAACTTTCTGTGGAATTTTTGCATGAAATATGCTAGAATATGTAATGCGTAAAGGTTAGTATTTTCATGCTATCCACTATGTAAGGGTGTAAGGTGTGCTAGACTTTACACCCTATTTTGTCAAGTGGTTATTTCTTCTTGACTTGTTTCAAGTATATCATGTTACTTGTTTATTGTCAAGTATTATTTTAGGATTGCTTGCAAAGAAGTTTAAAGTCTTGTTACTTCCTAGTTATTCACTTGACTTGATACAAGTATAACAGATAGCTTGTTACTTGTCAAGAGTCAATTTCTAATTTCTTAAAAATTGTTTGTTCTCTTGACTTGACTATATATTATCATGTTATTTGTCTAAAGTCAAGTATCATTTTTCAAAAAATACGATAAAATTATAGTCAAACATATGTTCGAGTATGTTCTGTTCAAACACTCCAGATCTGATTTTATCGAACATTTGTTCTATATGAAAACAGTGTATAATATATATCTATTATCCACTGTTTTTACATAACCCGGGGTAGTTAAAACTAATTAGATGGGCTGGAAATGCAATAAACCTTATAGCTGATTCATCCACACACCAACTCAAAAATCTAACCCTTCCCAATATTCAAAATCCCAACAAAATCAAGCAAAATCCAAAATTTCACCCTTCAAACCACTTATCGTACCCCATATCGTCAAATCCCACTAAAATCAAGCATTTCAGCCACTTCAACCCCCAAAAATTAAACTCCTATCTCACCAAAAATCCATCCACAATTCAAAAATCACCTTATATATAAGCAATTTCACCGATAACGATTTTTCCATCAAAAGTCACACTCAAGAATCTCAACATATGGGGGTATTAAAACCTTCGCACAAATCACCTTTTAAATAGAGATATCCATATATAAAACTGCAATAAAAAAGGACTATAGCCAAAGCCATAGTCCAATAAACAAATATTCAACAATATACAACTAATATAAATAAATCTCAATTCTCTGGATATCATATTTTTCTTTCATATCCAATAAATAACGATCAGATATTTTTATTTTTTCACCTACAGGTATTTTATTTGTTTTTATACTATAAGAAGTGTTTATACAAATTGGTTTATTATCACTATTGTAATACAATATAGAGCACACTGCTGATTGATTACGATTTGAATTATTATTAAATATAATATCTCTATATTCAAAGTTTCCATTAGTATATGGATTAGATATGCTATATTCTATATCTATAGGATCGGCTCTATAAACATTGCTTAAGTTTATTCTTGTATATTCATCATATGATATTGGAATAATAATATACCTGTTAGAATTTACAACACCTCTAATTTCACCACTTCCAATATAAAATCCGTCTTTATCGTAACGTTTACATTTAATTCTAGCTTCAACAGTAATATCATTGTTATTTATTATCTTAATAGCATTAGTATTATTTCTATTAAAATCTTTGTTTTCAGGAATATCAATCAACTCATAACTTACATGATCTTTTAAAGCATCCTTAACAGTAACCTTACAAACATAATTTTTATCATTATATTTTGCGGTTATTTTAACAGAACCAGGTTTTAATGCTTCTATATGCCCATAATTAGTAACTTTCACAACATTTTTATTAGAAGAAGACCATCTGGCAGAATATATTTCAGTTTTCCCTTCATATATTTTCAAATTTTTTACTTCTCCAGCATACAAAGTAATTTTTGTATAATTCAATTTAACCTTCTTGGTAGCATAGGTATTTTGTGGTGTTAATTGAATAATGGTAATAGTCATTACAACACATAACACAAAACTAAATACCCTCTTTAATCTCTTTGATTTCTTCATAAATAAAAACCTCCTATATAAAATATTTGATTTAATTGTACTCTTATATAAAAAGAATTACAATAAGTATGTTTCAATATAAATGTTTTCATAAAATAAAATCTCACTAATATAATTCCTCAAAAATATTATATATCATTCTAACGTATTTAAAAGCCGAAATAAGGCTTTTTAATTTTTACCCCAACAAGTTATCATAAAAGCAATAAAAAACATTTCTATGGCTATTCTACGCTGTCAAAAATGCATCTACTTAAGTTACTCATTGTAGATTTTTACCAAAATTATTTTCAGTACAAAACATTATTTTATACATAATTGCCAAATTATACATCAGATAATGTGCGTAGCACAAGATGTAGTCCCTTGATAGGGACGGTCTTTTCGCAGCGTTAGCAAGAAAAGAACATCTCTAGGGTAGACATATATAAAATAAACCAATAAATAGCAATCCTAACAGAGAATAATATATTATCAATCAAGAAAGGAATTATATCATGAACAATACAAACAATATAACCAATTCAGAGACACCAAAGTACCTCAAACATAAAGAAAGTAATATATCCAAAGCAAAGAAGAAATCTAAGCATAAACATCAATATGAAGAATGTTTAATTCAATACAGATGGAATTTTAAAAGTAATGTATTTACACAAGAAGAAAAAGATAAAATTTACACATCATTGAGCAGTTACTGTGCCGTATGCGGAAAAATCAAAGGATATTTGCAAAACGGAAAATATCATACTGAGATTGAAGAATTACAAAAAGAAAGACAAAAATGGAAACCGTATTGGGTTGGAATACCAGACGAAGAAATATATGAAAGATATCATGATAAATTACCAGTATTCTTTGTAGAGGATTATTGGAAAGACAGCTATGTGAATTTGGATGAGAATAAAAAATAGAAAAGAGAATAATCATATATGTACACTTCATTGCCTACGGCGTTGTTGGTCAATCGCTTCTTACGAAGCTCATGCCCTTGTGTCCTGCTTACGCAGTCCACAAATATAAGAATTTTAATTTTAGAACTTTTATTATATCTTTTATAAGGGATAGCCCTAAAAACCCTTGATTTATAAGGCTTTTTTTTCAATTTTAGAACTTTTGCAAATTTGGCATATTTTTGCAAAAACTTCAAAAACCCTTAATTTATAAGGGAAAAATCCAAGAACTTATTTTTTGAAAATGGTGTTAAAATTTTATGCCAAGCCAAACGGCAGTTGGAGGGATTTTTGTCGTTAAGTGGAGAATATAGTTATATACAAGTATTTAGAAAGGAGATTTTATATTGGAATTTAATTGTAAAGTTAATATTGTAGATGCCATTATGGGTGCTGGTAAAACTCAGTCAATAATGAATTATATTAATCAATCAGATGAAGATGAGAAATTTTTGGTAATAACACCTTTCCTTGATGAAATAACCAGATATAGGACGTATTGTAATGGTAAGAATTTTAAAGCACCTACATTTTTAAAAGATGAAAAGGATGATAGGGGCAGTAAACTTAGAGATCTTAAGAGATTGATCGGCAATGGTAATAACATAGTGTCAACCCATGCTCTATTTCAAAAATTCGACAATGAACTGATTGATTTATGTAGAGCGCAAAATTATACGCTTATAATGGATGAAGTTGCAAATGTTATAGAAGAATATGATATTACCAAACAGGATTTTGAGATATTAAAAAATACATATGTTGAAATCAATCCTGATACAAAGCAGCTTACATGGAAAGATGAATATTCTGATTATCATGGTAAATTTGATAATGAAAAGCGTTTATGTGAGTTAGGAAGTCTTGTATGTTATGGAGACAACTTAATGGTATGGTTATTTCCTATAGAGACATTTAATTCATTTAGGAATATCTATATTCTTACATATTATTTTGATATGCAAATGCAGAAATATTACTATGACTATTATGGAGTTCAATATACATACTGGTCTGTTCAAGGCGATTCTATGGAAAATTATCATCTTATTCCATATAGCTCAAATATCAGATATACATCTTATGATTATAGTAAGCTAATTCATATTTGTGAGAATGAAAAATTAAATATGATTGGCGATAGAGATTCTGACTTGTCTTTTTCCTGGTATTCTCGAAATAAAAACAACGCATCAATGAAGATATTAAAAAAGAATATATATAATTTCTTCCATAATGTGCGAAATACAAATTCAAATGACTACATATGGACTACATTTAAAGAATACCAACAAATATTAAAAGGGAAAGGATATACAAAAGGATATCTATCATGTAATTGCAGAGCCACCAATGAATATCGAGACAGAACTTCTGTAGCATATCTTATAAATCGTTACCTCAATCCATTTATTAAAAATTTTTTCACAACAAATCATATTAGTGTAGACGAGAATGGTTATGCACTTTCTGAAATGCTTCAGTTTATATGGCGATCAGCTATTCGTGATGGCAAGGAAATTTGGGTATATATCCCAAGTATACGAATGCGAAATCTTCTAAAAAAATGGATCAAAGACAATTCACCACAAAATTCCTAATAAATAGAGAATAAACATATGTAACCAATTAACACAGCACTTAAAAGGAGCTGATTACAATGAATAAAATTTTAAAAATCAAAGGAGAACAATTAAATGAACAAAACAGTAACAATCGAATCAAAGAATCATAAGTACGCAAATACATACGGTGGGCTTATCTGTCAGTCCGATTTTTGTACTGACTATGAAGGAAGTAAAAATATTGCAGATAAAATCGCTTCTGCTTGGAGATTTGATAGATCATGTAACATGCAAATGAAAAATAGTATTAGAAGTTATAAAGAAAAGGTTACAAATAATAAAAATAACTGAGATACCATTTCTAGCTGAGAATTTATTATTCTGACAGTGCACAGAAAATTCTACACCATTCGGTGAACAAATACTCGCCTAAAAATTATAACTGAAAAATTTACACAACTGTATTAAAGGAGAATGGAATAACTATATGTGTAGTCTATGTAACAGATATGATGGTACGCACGATCCACGATGTCCTTACTATTCTCCTACTCGCCCAAGAATAACTTGCTGCTATTGCAACGAAGGAATTTATCAAGGCGAAAGGTATCTTGATAATGAACAAGGAGAATATATACATGAGGATTGCGTTGGATCTGCTGGAATTAATTGGATGATTAATTGGTTAGGATTTAGATATGAAACGGAGGAGAACGATGAATAAGATTATTAGAAAAATCAAGAAGATGTTCTGTAAATCTGGACAAGTATATAAGGTAAATATCAAAGACATTATTATATCAGAAGAATTCAGGGCTACTCACCCTAGATTCAAGAAAATGGTACAAAAACGTGAATTTTACCGTAAGAATAATATGTATGAGTCGCAGGTTATACTCAACAGAGATTTTATGCTGATAGATGGATATACTACATATTTGCTCTGTTTAGAGAATGGTGAAAAATATGTTGATGTTTATTTTATGGATTAGGAATAAATAGAAATTTCATTTGGAGAATATATAAGTGGAGGTAATTTTATATGAATAATAATTTTGACAATGTTGAAGAAATGAAGGAGTTAATTGTAGATGAACTTTCGGAATGTGAATTTGATAACAATTTTAGATGTGAAGAATGCTCTGAATTGGAGCAATGTTATTACAAAGCTTCTACAAAATCATCTCACGAGTTCGCAGAGAGCTTAGATTATGGTGGATATGATTCTGAAGATGAATTTTGGGAGAACTTAGATTAAGGTGGTGAATTATTATAAAAAAGGTACAGTATACACTAGTTAAAATACCAATAAGAGAACTTATAGATGGGAATTTTAATATTCAAATTAATAGAGAAACCGAAATCAAAAAAGAATATCTTATCAAGCAAGGTGACTCTCCTTTATTTGATCAGATTCAGAGACTTCGTGGCGAGCCATCGTTCCATATAAGTGAACTCATGTTGGTTGTTGCAAAGAAGAATCCAAAACAGGAAGAATCTCTTAGAAGAATTTTAAATGATGGATTTACATATAATGGAATCCACTACTCTCGTTTTGGCAAATCAGCTTCACAAGGTAAAGATGGAATAACTGCATTTGTATGTGATGAAATTTTTGATGAGTTATATTTGATTACTCAGATGGATATTAAAATTGATGAGTGTGTTATTTCTAAGTATGAAGCTCAGAGATGTTTGCCATTCAGTTCATGTACTCTTATCAAAGATTATATGCCTAATATTGTAATTATCGGTGAATATGAAAAAACTTTAAAAAATCAGCTTATCAAATACGTAGTTGAAAGAGAAAAAGAATTTGTTGATGAAAATACTGGTAAGAAAAAGAAATATAAAACCAGGGAAATTGAAGAAGGATTAAAAGATATTGGATTATCGCCTTTTGACGGATGTGGCTGTCATGAAGAAAACTTTATGAATACTGTGAGTGAGCAACTTGGATTAGACTATAAAGTTATTGGAACACAGGTGCGTTTACCATTTATTAAAGGATATTCTGTATATGTGCCATTTAAACAGATTCTTAAAGAATGGGGTTACACCACTATTACTGACATTTATGGACATATTCATAACATTGATGATATAGATTGCATTTGGAATATTTCGATGTTTAAAGGGCATAAGATTTTTAAATCAACTTATGGCGAAAACGCATGGGTTGAATATATGAATACTGTTAGAAAGTATGAATTCAAACTTGGAATCAGTAAATACAGCCATCATATTAAGCATTTAAATAAATATACACGAATGAATTTTCAGTATTTACAATGTTTGGATCTTTGGAATGATAAATATGTCAAATGTTATACAGATAAAACAAAAAAGGACTATGACATATTAGATTCTAAGAATGATGGAAAAATTATTAAGCTTGCAAAATATACCACTAATATGTATGAAAAAATCATTAAAGGTGATAAATTTTATACATATAAATTCATGGGAATTACAGACACAGAAGATTATGAACCAGAAAGTAAATATCTTGAAGCTGCATTGGTAAATGATGTTATGCTGAAAGATCCTGCCGTTAAACAATTTATTTATAGAAAACTTAAAAAGTCTATTGATGAAGCAAAGGTTGGTAAGATTTACTGTTCAGGTTTTTATCATACAGGTGTTGGTGATATGATCGGTTATCTTCAGTATGCCGTTGGTGAAGAACCAGTTGGCTGTCTTGGAGAAAGAGAATTATATACAGCAAATTTTGAACCAGGATATTGTTGTTCATTCCGTTCTCCACTTGTTGATCCGTCAGAGGTAAATAGGATTAAGATTGTACGAAATGACATTCTTGCAAAATGGTTTGATTATTTTAAAGACCAAGATGTAGTAATGTTTAACATGTATGATGTATCAGCTCCACAGCAAGGTGGCGCAGATTTTGATGGGGATATTTTCTATTTAAGCAATGATCCTATTATTATTGATTCAAAAATAGACAAGCATATCATACTTGATATTGAAGACAAAGTAACTGCTCAGTCAAAACCATATACAAAAGAGAATCTTATTGAGTATGAGGTAATGACAAGAGATAATCGTATTGGTGAAATTACTAATGTTGCCACAAGTATAGAGAATAAATATACGACTAATCCAGGTATTCAAAAATTATATTCTGATTACTCTTCTCTTCTAAGAATTTTTCAGGGCAAAGAAATCGACTTCCTCAAAACGGGATTCAGATGGCATATGAATTCAGGTCTTAGAAAGCATCTTAAGCAGCTTCCATATTTCTTACTTCATAACTATCCTAAAAAAATGAAATCCTATATGAATATAATCAAAAAGAATAGAGATGCTTCTGATGAGGACAAAGAATATCTTAATGCATATCACTCTCCTTCTCCTATGAATGAGTTGTGTGACTATATTGAAACATGGGAAAAGAAAAATATCTTATGGGATAATAAAATTGATTTAGTTGATACTAGATGCTTAATCATTGATAATGATTTGGATTTGTCTGATAGAAAAGTCTTAAAGAAATGCAGAAAGTTTATAAATATGTATGCTGTTGATATTAAGCAGCATCTAAATCTACATAGAGACAAGTCGAATGATGAAGACCATAAATTTAATATGGATGAAGTTGTAAATGAATATAAGACAAGACTTCTAAGTGAAATCGGATTGCCTGAAAATATTATAGCAAATTATGTTATTAAAGCTTCTTACTCTTCTGTTTCTATTAGCAAATCTCTTGCCTGGTCAGCTTATGGTGATTATATCATTGAAAATCTCAAGAATAACACAAATCCAAAGAGAAATATATCAATAAGAGAAGTTCCTTATAAGACGGACAACTCATATGAATATCTTGGAAAATACTATGAATTTGAGGTAGGTGATACATATTTACGACTGTAATGAAACATTTTTATATGAAATTATAGAAGATTACAAAGAAGCAGAGAATAATGAGGTAAAGGACGAGATATTCAACTCGTTCTGTTCCTCAATATGGACTTCTGATAATAAAAGACGCACATATATGAAAACAATTCATTTTAAGGTCAGAAAGGATTTACTTAATACAGAACTTGGACAAGTATTTGATACATGGTCAGGAATTGAATATAGATATTACAAGTCAATGACTAAAGATGAAAATTGGTGCGCTATTATCAGGCAGAAAATCAATAATATTTATACAAGATATTTTGATAAAGAAGTAATTCTCAATAAGGAGTACATGGATTTATTAAAAAAACCAAAGCTAATGTATTTCGATTGGTTATCTGGAATTGAAATGGATGCAGATACAGTTACAGATATTATTGATGATACGATTGACAAAGCTGAAAAACTTAAACAACGTTTTCAAATGGAGAAAATGACATTATCTTGGAATGAGTATAAAAAGATTGTTGAAGGATTTTTGAGAAGATGTTTTGATAATTGTAAATTGATTGAAGAATATGAGGATAAGACACAGATTGTAAATAACTATGATTTTATCACCGAAGACAATTTTTATGTAAAATATATTAATAGGTCTTTAAATACATATTTTCAAAATTATCAAAAGGACTACTATTCTGTTAGACGTGGACATAGCAATAAGTATTCTCGCTGTAAACGTTGTGGTGGAATTATAGAGAAAACAGGAAATAAACGCCTGTATTGTAATGATTGTAGAATCATAACTACAAAAGAAAATTGGAAGATTGCATCAAAAAAGTATAGAAATAAATCGTCATAAAATAGAAAATCCGAGTTTTCCTTGTAAAATAAGGCTTTATAGCTGTTTTTGTGGTGTTATATATCAGTAATGGAAAACAATGAAATCAGCTTTTCTTGGCTGATAAAACAGAGAATATATAATTGTTGAAAGACATTAGAACAACGTCCTATACGGACACAATATAACACAAATTAAATTCAGAACAGTGATTTAGATCTCGTATCATACTGAGGCAATAAAGTCCATAGAGACAATGTATGTGGTGCAAGCAGCCATAAATGCTAACTTTAATGTTAGGTTGGCAAACCTACGGATAATCAGCTTATTTGGTGAACTGATAAAATCTAAGAGATTCCATCGCTACTAATTCATTGGCGGTTCTGAACAATTCTAAAGATCATTTCTAAGATTGGTACATATTCATATTGTACTCCTCTTCTTATATGTATCGGTGACTGTGCTTCAATTCTTGCAGTATGGTTGCCGATTATTCTTTTAATCTCTTATAGCTCAGTTGGTAGAGCATCGCACTGTTAATGCGAAAGTCGTAAGTTCGAGTCTTACTGGGAGAGCTTTTCTACTTTTGTAGGACTGGTTGGTTTCGGATCAGGAGATGTTAAATCTCAAAAATAAGCATGGCGACATGTATAAAGTGGTTCTTATCGTATTATAAGGCTGCGACTGTGAAATACAGTTTAACGGAAAACACATAAAATCTACGCCCAACCTTCTATTCAAGGACAACTGTTGGCGAATATGGTTGATTGGTGGGTGTCTTGAAATAGGCACTGTAGTAACACAGAAATGTGGGTATGATTTGTGTACTATTGGTGGGAATACCGCAAGTATAACCGCTGGTAGGATTTTGGTAATATCTCTTAAGTTGAAAAACAGGGATGGAATCAAAAAGCAAGGAGATCGCAATTCGAGCAGGATGGTGATGATTGGGCTGTACTCAAAAGGTACGGATGATCAAATGTACACCTCATCGTCCATAATAAGTACATGCTTTTGAAAGAAATCAAATTATTTTAGGTAAATAATATTTAAAAGAAAATTACAAAACAGCAAAAGTGTGTGCGACCGCAAAGAGAAAAACAACTTATTCACCTGTAATATGGTGACATATAGCACTCGCAAGGTGTTATATGAGAAAGTACAAGTACGTGCAATTCTAATAGGCTGCAACCTATGAATCTCGCAAGGAAGAATGTGCCGAAAGAAAATCTATAATACTTTGTGGTAAGAGTTTGCCGGTTATGTCAAAACTGGTGTTGTTGCTAACTACAAGTTAATCGCTTGTGTGATAAACTGTGTCCAACCACAGTAGATGTTAGTGTATTGAGTCAAATATCTCAGCTCATATTAAGTGATGATCTCATACTTCGGTATGGGATTTTTTATTTAGAGTGTGTAGCTCAGTTTGGCAGAGCACTCGACTTTTAATCGAGTTGTCGATGGGTTCAAATCCCTCCACGCTCACTCTCTTCTGCTATTCGGCAGGAAATAAATCAAGAAAGAAGTGAAAATTATTTTATTAATTAACAAAACAGAAGCCTTTGCAATGAGGAAACTTGTTGGAAATGAGAATGTAAAAAAAACTTATAGTGGTCATTCTAAATACTATCTGGTTGAGTCTTATCAGAATTTAAAGGCTTTAAGTAATTATAGAAAAAGTAAAATCGTTGGATAGAGACGAAATCTAAAATGAAAGGTGGTCGGAAACCATCGGTACAATGAAATTTTATGATACTAATGCTATTTTAAAACTACAGGACAAAATTTTTGAGGAAGATTTTATCATAAGTTCTGTAACATTACAAGAATTAGAGCATATTAAAGTATCTCGAAACAAAGATGATCATGTAAAGTATGAAGCACGAAAAGTTTTGCACCTACTTGATGATAATTCGGATAAATATGAAGTTGTTGTATATGACAACGCAATTGAAAATTACATACTTGAGAAAAATATGGAAATAACACCTGATACTAAAATAGTTGGTAGTTGTGCATTTGTAAATACAATGAAGGATGTTATTTTTATTACAGATGATATTGCTTGTAAAATGATTGCAAGTAAGATATTTAATCTTACTGTAAAAGGTGTAAATGATGAGCCAGTAGATGATTATAGTGGATTTATTGAGAAGACACTTTCAGAGTCAGAAATGGCTTATTTTTATGAACATTTGCAGGAAAATACCTATGGATTACTTGAAAATGAGTATCTTATCTTAAAAGATTCTAATAGTCATGCCGTTGATACTCTCGTTTGGCGAGAAGGAATGTACCAAAATATTAAATTCCCTAATATTAAATCAGATTATTTTGGCGTAGTTAAACCTCTTAATGGAGATATTTATCAGCAAATGGCTTTAAATAGTTTCTCTAATAATCAAATTACTATGATTAAAGGTTCTGCTGGTACAGGAAAATCATATCTTGCGGTTGGATATATGATGTGGTTACTCGAAAAACACAAGATTGATAAAATTGTGATTTTTGCCAACCCAACTCCTACTATGAATTCGGCTAAGATTGGATTTCTGCCAGGAACACAGCTAGATAAGCTCGTTGATTCAAGTATTGGTAATATGCTTGCTGGAAAACTTGGAGACAAGTTTATGATTGAACAGCTTGTGTCAAGAAACAAGCTTTCTATATTACCGATGTGTGATATTCGAGGATTTGATACAAGTGGTTTAAATTGTGCGGTCTATATTACAGAGGCGCAGAATTTAGATATATCACTCATGAAACTTGCATTACAGAGAATTGGAGAAGATTCAATCTGTATTATAGATGGCGACTATAACACTCAGGTCGATCTCAATCAATATGCAGGCAATAATAATGGTATGAGAAGAATGTCTGAGGTATTCAGAGGACATGATTTCTATGGAGAAATTGAATTACAGAACATCTACAGAAGTAAGATTGCTGCTGTAGCTGATGACATGTAAAATATTATGAAATTGGAGGCTAAATGCCTATGAATAAAGATTATTTACAGTTAGAGTTTGATAGTTTAGGAAATGAAGCAAATTATAAACTTGCAGATCCGACTCTTGTTGATTATTATAAGCGATTAAATAATCGTGAAATTCTCATCAATCAAGATATTGATGACGGAATTGTAGAATGGACTCAGGAAATAGTTGAATGGAATAGAGAAGACAAGGATATAGCAATTGCCGAAAGAAAGTCAATTAAGATTTGGATTAATTCAAATGGTGGTTCTCTTAATGCAATAAACGAGCTTATTAATATCTGTAATCTTTCTAAGACACCAGTTTATGCTATTGGAATGGGAAAATGTTACTCCGCAGGAGGGCTTTTGCTTATGGGTATCCCAAGGGGCAACAGATATATCCTGTCGTCTACCGAAGCACTTATTCATGATGGTTCTACAGGTAGTTACGGAGATACTGGCAAGGTACTTGATGATTTAGAGAGAACTAAGAAAATCGAGGAAGACACAAAACAGTTTATTTTAAGTCATACAAAGATTATTGAGAGTGAATATGATAAAAATTATCGTAAAAATTGGTGGCTAGACGCTAACGAGATTATTGAAAAAGGTGTAGCTGACCACATTATTACAGATATTGAGGAATTATTTTAAGGAGGGCGCACTGCTCTCCTATTTTATTGGAGAAAAAGGAGAAAATATGGTAGATAGTAAAATTAAGAAAGCAACTGTTAGTGCGGCTAAAAAGAATATCACAGCAAGTGGAGTAAGAATTGAAAATGGAACCTTCGTTGACGATGAAGGTTCTATTGTAGATCGTATTGCTGAGAAGTTACCAAAAGGTACAACTATCTTTGATATTAAAATCAGTATTGAGATTTCAGATGAAGAGTCTGAGTCTGCTGAATAGAGAGTAGGTGGATGTTATAATCGACTTACATAGATTAGAAAATGAAACAGATTTTGAATGGAAATTAAGATGTTGTCTTGCAAAGAAACGTAAAGAGACAGATATGGATTGGATTGAAATTCGAGATATGCTTGGATTGAACATTACACCAGATCAGCTTAGAAAACAGGCAGTCGGATATGAAGAATATGATAATTATATTCACAACTGCGAGGGTGTATCTGAAAGAATTTTATGTGTGTCAGATGTTCATATTCCGTTTAATTTACCTATTGATATTTTTACAAGCTATAAGGGAATTGTAGATACTTTAATAGTCAATGGTGATTTATTGGATTGTTTTTCATGTTCTGCATTTCCTAAAAAATTCAAAGTAAATCTTGATGAAGAACTTGTTTTAGGAAGACAGTATATTATTGATTTAATCAATCTGACTACACCTAAAAAGGTAATGTTTGTGATGGGAAATCATGAATACCGTATGCAAAGATACTGTTCTGATAGATTATCAAACGAATTACTTGGCATCATCCCAACAGATCCGCTAGGAATGATTGTAGACGATGGATTCAAAGTTAATGATGAAAGAAATAAAACCCAGACACAATACTCTTCTATTCGTGAAGTGTTTGAAGATTCAAATATTGAAATCGTTTATGATAAAGAATGGTGGATAAAAGAAGGTAATGTAATTTTCTGTCACCCATTAAATTATTCATCTGGTATGTTAAAAACAACAGAAAAGGCAGTCAATTATTTCTTGCGTGTAGATCGCACATTTACTGGAATCGTAATGGCTCATACCCATAAAGTAGGAAGTTTTACTCAAGGTGGAATAAAAATGTATGAGCAAGGTTGTGTGTGTGATTTGGATAAGCTGGATTATAACAACGGTAAACTTATAATTCCAAATCAGAACGGGTTTATGTATCTTGCATTGGATTCAAATGGTGACATTATTGATTCCAAGACAAGAATTATTACTAATTTCATGACAAAGTAGACCAAGTACGAGTGACTTGGTTTTTATATTATGCATAAGTAACTATGAAAATTGGGCTAATTTTCTACTTTTAATTAGTCCGATTGCATAGAAATTGTGATGTTGCTGTCACAATTGTATGTATCGGAGGGAGTGTACTCAAATGAGACACTACCTTCTTTTTGTATTAAAAAATAAATAATTGAGAAAAAAGGAGAAAATTAAAATGACAAAGAACGAGGTATTAAAGGCAGTAGTAAATAAAGTTGAGGGAGCTTCACAGAAGGATATCGCAGTTATTCTTGATGCTTTTGCTGATGTAATCACAGAGACATTAACAGCAAACCACGCAGAATCAGTTGCAGTTGGAAAACTTGGAAAGTTTAAGGTCAAGACAGTTCCAGAGCGTAGAGGGAAAATTATGATGGGCAATCGCAAAGGTGAGGAGTATGTAACTCCACAGCATGATGAGATTTGCTTTAAGATGTCAAAGTCTGCAAAACAGCTCTAATTCTAAGGTGGTGAAAATATATTGAAAACATTTGGTTTTACAGATACAAATGATTTTGCTGAATTTTTAGCAGATACTTTTGACAAGCTGGATGTTTGTACAAGAGATTATGACAATGATTGTTCAGAAATTGTAGTTGTGGCTAAGTATGATGTGATGAAAGATGTTCTTAATTCTGTTATTAAGAATACGAATTTTAAACTTGCTTCTTGTAACGATTTGAATGATCCTTATTTGGACGGTTATGATGATGCATTTATTCTTAGTATTGATTCTGAAATGAATGTATGTGTTCAGGTTGCTAAGTATGAGGGAAGTGATACTTATATCAATATGGATGAGACAGACATTGTATTTATTCATGGAGATGTAAGTTCAGCTTTTGTCAAGGACAATAAAGATTCTGGATGCATTATTCATGAATTCAACATTGGTGAGGACGCTGAAGATGTAGACGATGATTGTGATGATAATTGTAAGAATTGCAGTTGCAGTGACGTAAGTGATGATTCTCATAAAAATATTACATTTGATAAAGATGAAAACGGAAATATTCACGGATTTACTTCTGTTAAAAGTGATGTTAATGGATATGAAAAGCGTGAATTTTATTCTAGTAAGCCGATTGATTTAAGTGATTTTGACGAATATAATTCGGTTGGAAGATTATTTGATTTGCTTGATTTTATTTTTTAAATTTTTGGAGTGTGTGGTTTATACTGCACACTCTTTTTGTTATGGGCAGGTCGTATAGCGGCAATTACTCCCGACTGTAAATCGGGTGCTTCGGCTTCGTTGGTTCGAGTCCAACCCTGCCCACTAATTATATTAAATATTTATAATAGCGATTTAGTTAAGTAACTACTATCTCGTTATTTTGTTATGAAAGGAAGTGATTTAGTGGCACATGTAACAAGGGTAAAATATTTTACCAAGGATAAGGAGAAATTCATAAATCATGATAACATGAAGAAATATAAGAAATATCTCCAATCAAATATTATAAAGAATCAGGATGTTAAAGATACTACATATAAAAGATATGAAGGATTGTTTCGTCATTTTCTTATGTGGTTAGGTGAAAACTATGGTGATTTAGATTTATATTCAGACGAGTTTATGGAGAATGCCGTTGATATTATGGAGAACTATATTATGTTCTGCCAGGAAACACTTCTGAATCATAAAAAGATTATTAACATGAAAATTTCTGCCGTTAGCTCATTTTATATTTGGTCTATGAAACGTGGTTTTGTAAAATATCATCCTTTTGATGGAAAACTCGATAGAATGAAGAAAGCTAATGAGGAACATATCTTAAATTCGTATTTTCTTACAGAAGAACAAGTTCAGACAATCCGTAGAGAGTTATCTGAAAATGATAAGTATTCAATTCAAGATCAGATTTTATTTGAGGTAAGCTTCGATTCTGCAAACAGAATTGGTGCATTGTTAAGATTGCAGTTATCCAAACTAGACTTAGAGCATAACATGTTTATTGATATAAGAGAAAAGGAAGGATACCGTACACAGGTAGTTTTCGGTGATGTTGCAAAAGAACTTATTCAAGAGTGGCTTGAAATGCGAAAGAATGATTATGACCACTTGGAATGTGATTCATTGTTAATTACAAAATACAATGGAGAATATAAACCTATGGGTGACAGTGCAATCAGAGATAGAATGAAGAAATATGGTGAAATAATTGGAATTTCTGACTATAGACCTCATTGCCAACGTAAGACTAGGCTAAATCTTGTATATGAGGAAACTGGTGATTTAGCATTGGCAGCCGAGCTTGCCAATCATCGTTCGACTGAAACCACTAGGGAGTTCTATTGCAGGAAACAAACTAAAGCAGAGGTTATGAATAAAATCAATGCTCTAAGAAGCAAAAATTCTAATGTTACCAACGAAGAGAATAAATAATCCTTCCGAAACCACTCAGATGTATGTAATCCGTGAAGATACTGAGGATGCCGATGAAGCTTTCATCTAACATCAACAATTTAATTTAAACAAGAAAGCATAGTAACGTGATATTTGAGCCGAGAGGTGACGACAATGTAGAGAATAAATAGATATAACAAGCTACTCACATCCAAAGGAAGTGAGGAAGGTCTGTCAGTTCACCGATAGGCTTTTACAAATGAGCTGTCGCTGACCGATATGCGACACAAATATAAAGGTTGGTTTGCAGAAATATTTGACCTTGGAATGGTCTAAAACTTCCCACTGCTTACTGCTCATTGGCGGTGTTATGGAGAGGTCTTGGCTTAGTAGACGATTAACATATCTTGGCATTTGCTATTCATGTAGTATTGTAAGACCTATATCTCTCCTACCAACATCTCGGATCATCGGTTTCTCTCAGCCTTCAGAAATGAGAAGATGTTCGTGCTTCTCTACGTTAATGAGAACCTTAATTGACGGATAAAAGTCATTAAACCTTATCAAGTGGTCTTTGCTCCGAAGACTGAAAATATGCGGAGAATAATATGGTAAACGGTTACTCATACACATATCATGCATTTGACGTGTAAGATACACGAGTTAGGAATGAGAATAATTGGAAGCATGAATTAGGTTGCTGATAAGCGACCATATTCTAAATAACTGGATATGTACAGTCCAATATCAGCTAGTGAGTGCTTTATGCTGATAATTATTGGCTCGTAGTTCAGTGGTAGAACGACAGACTGTTAATCTGTGTGTCGTAGGTTCGATCCCTACCGAGTCAGTTAGATTAAAAGGAAAACGAAAAAAATAACAGAAAGGAGTGTATATAATGGCAAGTAGATTATCTATTGAAAATGATAGATTAAAAGTCGGTCAAGTAAAACGAGTAACATCGAATAATGGAAATAAAATTGATTCTATTACTCTTCTACTCAATGAATCTGTGGAAGTTTTATTTGCACCAAATGGCAGTGAGTTAGAATTTACTGTATCAAATCCGAATATTGATATGAGCAATTTGGACTGTACTATTGACAAAGAGACTTTAAGAGATTTAGTAATCAGTTTCAAAGACGCATACAATCAAATAATTGCAAACGAAAGCGAGGGTAAAAATTCATGAAATTAAATATTAGCAAAACTATTGATGAAAATATTATTGGTGTAGATATTTCTGTCGCAGAATTAGGTACATCTGATACTGATGCTGCTACTGAAAAAGATATGTTACATAATTTTGTCAGAACAATCGAATATTCTAAAATATCTTTTAAATCTAATATGAAAGCTGACTCTAATGGAGATCCAGTTACAACTGATAGCGAAGTTGATGATTCAACTATTATCTCTGTTGAATTAAAAGATATTATCAACCAGTCATTTGTTGTAGATGAAAACCTTCACATTACATTCTCTATAGATGTTACAAAGATTCCAGAATCAGAAGTCAAAGCACCTTTTGATAGTGTTGAGAAACTTGGTAAGGCAAAAGTTGAACTTTTCGCTACTAAGATTCAGGAAGAAATCGGTAAGAAGCTTGCTGAGATTCGTGCCTTGAACACTAAGTTTGAAGGTGAAACAGAAGTTATTCTGTAAAAATAATGGGTGGCACTCTTCCACCCTAAATATGCTCGGTTAGTCAAGTGGTCAAAGACCTCCGACTTTCTATCGGATAACATGGGTTCGAATCCCATACCGAGTATTATGCGGTAAACCTGATGCCAAAACCTATTTTTTGGATGCATACGAAACTTAGGTGTGTAAGCTCAACACTTACTATCGCCCTATGCCCTTTGCGGTCTTCGGACTGGTACTGTTGTAACAATAGGATACGTCCTATGCAGTTTAGATGAAAGCTCGCCATTCGAGGATGGAATGAGAAAGGCAATAAATTTTCAATAAATAGCTGATACTTAAATGGACAGCGAGGCTATATGGTATTTATATAGCAACAGAGAGTTGCTTCATGAGGCGACTCTCTTTATCTGTAGTATTGGCAGCGTTGGTATTGCACCTGATTGCTAATCAGAGGTCATCGTTTATTCGGTGCATAGGTTCAAGTCCTATATACTACGCTCATGCCGTGTGTCCGATTGGTCGAGGGTGCTGTCTTGAAAACAGTCTGGATGTAAAAGTCTTTGGGGTTCGAATCCCTAACACGGCGTATGCACCTATCTTTTGGCAAGAATGAAGTCTCCAAAACTTCTAACCTGTGTTCGATGCGCAGTAGGTGTGCTAAGTGAAGTAAATTGCACTTTCATTGGAAATTTAATATTGGAAATTATGAGAAGTCATTTCGTATGAAGTGGCTCTTTTTATGTTGTGATGAAATTTAAAAAGAGAATAAATATATAGTCAACTATGAGAGGATTGTTACTGTTTCGATTGCAGGTAGTTGGATTATGGCAGTAGACATAAGAACTGATCATTCTTGTGTATGTGGGTTTTACACCTAACCTCCACACTTCTACTGCTATTTTTAGTTGTTGTTTGAGGTTAGGACGAAAGGTTATAGGTGATTTTTATGGGATATACACATGGTACTACTGTTGATTCGAAAACAAGAATATGTACTAAATGTAATACAGAATATCCAAACACAAATGAATATTTTTCTTATGCAAATAAAAGAAAAGGTACTTTAAGTGCTGTATGTAAAACGTGTCAAGCAAAAATCAATAAAGAAAAACGATTGAAAATAATAGAACAGAATAAGGGTAAAGACTTATTTTATAATGGTACTCGTCATTGTAAAAACTGTGGTCGAGATTTACCAAATAATAAATTATATTTTCCAATTGACTTAGCTTGTCTTGATGGTTTAAGAAGTGTTTGTCGAGAATGTAGTAAAAAAGAAGTTGGTTTTCTTGATCCTAATTATACTGTTCCTGAAAAATGGTCAGATGAAGATAATAAGTTAATTTTAGAAAACTATCATGATTATACTGGTAAAGAATTAAAAGAAAAATTCTTTCCAAATAGAACTGTCAGAGCGATAGAATGTTATGCTGATTGGCTTGGAATTAATTGGAAAACGGAAGAAACATATAGAAGAAGTAGAGAATTTCAAGCAAAAATAGTTTCTGAAAAACTTAAAGGTCGTGATTTAGGTCAAGAATGGCGTGATAAAATTTCCGCAACAAAGAAAGAATATTATAAAATGCATGATAGTTGGTGGAAAGGTCGTAAACGCTCGCCAGAACAGTGCAAACAAATAAGTGAAAGAATGAAAGGTAAATGGGCTGGTGACAAGAATCCACGACATATTAATCCTTTAAATGGAGAACTTAATGGTCGTTGGAAAGGCGGTATCTTACCGACATACACGGAACTTCGTTCTGATACAAAAGATTGGTTTAATGAATCAATGGAATTTTGTAATTATAAATGTGTAATTACTGGTGGAGAATTCGATAATGTACATCATACTACCGCTTTTAGAGATATTGTTGATGAAGTTTTTAAGTTGACTGGTATAGAAGTCAAACAACAAGTATGTGATTATACAGATGAAGAATTTCAACGATTAAGAGATGAATTAAAAGATTTACACATCATATATGGATATGGTGCTTGTATAAATAAAGACGTACATAAACTATTTCATGATAATTATGGATATACCAAATTCTCTCCGTATGATTTCTTAGATTTTGTATATAGAATTGATATTGGGGAATTTGACGAATGGTTTAAGAAAAACAATTTACAAATAAATATCAACTACGATTATGTAGAATATTTGGAAAGCACTCTTACTGTTATTGCAGAGAGTGCTTAATTTATTAGAATAAAAGGAGGTGGCTGTTAATTGGCTACAAAAAAAAGCACTACGCAACCAGTTAAATTAACGGCTGCTGAAGCTAGAGAAAAAGTTGAAGAATTACAGTACAAGCTTGATAAATATGCAGGTACTGCTCACTGCCCTATGTGTAATAAACATAAGGATATAGAAACAAAATTTTATTATGATACAGATCCTTTACTTGGTGGAAAAAGTTTTTCGAGAATCTGTCGTGATTGTGCCCGTAAAATTGCATTACGAGTTGACGAACGAGGCGAAGAACATGAGCCAACGAAAGAGAGCGTACAGAAAGCATTATATTATCTTAACAAACCTTTTCTTGAAACTGTATGGAATGCAAGCATTCAAGAATCTGAAAATATGGTTACAGGAAAAGGTAAGGAAAACGTCTGGACTTCATATATTAAAAATATCAGTATGAAAAATTATGTTGGTATGGGATACATGGATTCCGACATGTTCAAAGAGAAAATAGTTTACAAAGATGAAGAAGTTACACAAGAGAATAAAGAAGACGAATTATCTGAAGATGTCGTTGAAATGTATAAAAAGAATAAACGAACAGTTCTTAGATTTTTAGGTTATGATCCTTTTGAAAATGAACCAATTTCAGAACAGCCTATTCTCTACTCTAAGCTTGTTGGATATTTTGATGAGTCTGTAAAAGATGACGGATTGAAGCTTGAAGCCGTAATTGAAATTGTGCAAAGTTTTAAGGATGTAAAAACAATCAATGATACTATTTCACAATACAAAAAACAACTTGGTAGTAATCCAGGTGTTATATCAACAATTAAATCTTTAGCTGAAACAAAACAAAAAATGATATCTTCTGCCCTTGCACTAGCAAAGGACAATGGAATATCTGAAAATAATAACAATAGAAAAAGTAAAGGTGCTGGTACTCTTACTGGTATCATAAAAGAATTACAAGAAATGGATTTAGATGGTTCTGAGGTAAATACATTCGATTATGAAACTAATATGGCAATCGAAGATATTATGACAAGAAATCATCAGAACCAATTAAAACAGTTAAATCCTGATGAAAACGATTGGGAAAAAGAAGTTATTCATCAAAAAGGATTGTTATTTAATCTTCAAAAAGAAAGAGATAATGCAGTTGAATTTAGTAGGTTATTGAAAAAGGAAAATAAAGACCTTAAAGATTTCTTATTTGAAAAAGGTCTTATAGATGAGAAAGGGCAAGTAATCGAAGATGGCTGATGATAAAATTGTCCTGATGGGTGATTCTATAAATGAATTTACTCCAAAGAATTTTACTTTTTTCAAAAAACCTACTTATTATGATATGTCTGAATTAAAGTTAGAGGGTTTGAAAAAATTCTCTGAAATAATTCAGTGGGGGCGCAGAAACCCAGTAAAATTCTGTGAAAGATTTTTCGGTATCGAATTTCTTGACTATCAGAAATATGTATTTATGATGTCATGGATTACGCCAAATGTTGTTTGGTGTATGAGTCGTAATGCAGGAAAAACTACACTTGGTAGTCCATTCCTAATGGCTAAAACAATGCTCCTGCCCAAATTTGAAGGATACATTTTGAGTTCGACAGGCTCACAAAGTATAGGTATGATGAAGAAGATTGAATCTATTGCAAAAAAAGAAATCGCTTCATTTACTGGTTTGACAGATGTATTTCTAAACGAACTTGTTAAAAGTTCAAATAGCGAGGGCTTTCGGCATGATCCAGCATCTTACTCCTTTAAACTTTATTCAGGATCGAGTTTGGCTACGGTCAACTCAAATTTTGATGGATCTCGTGGTCGAAGAAGCCGACTTAATTTCTATGATGAAGCATCGTATGTATCTGAAGATATGTTCGCTGCCACTCTTCCATTCGTCACTCAGAACAGTGACTTCGCTCTTGGTGGTGATGTTGATGTAACATTACTTCCACCAAATTTCCCAAATCAAGTTGTATGTGCAAGTTCAGCAGGTTCTATGGATGATGTTTTCTATAAAAGATATAAAGAAGCTGCAATGCACTCTATGGCAGGTGATAAGAATTATTTTTGCGCAGATATAGATTGTGAAGTAATTCTTCATGCAACTTATAATGGAAAAGTATATCCTGTTCCACTACTTACTCAAGCAAAGATTGATTCAGAAATGAAGATGAATCCAACTAAGGCTACCCGTGAGTATATGAATAAATTCGATTCAGATCTTGGCGATGATATTGCCGTTAAGAAATCACAGGTACTTAGAAATAGTGTCGTCAGACCACCAATGCTTATCAATGATGATAATTCTCTTATGATTATCTGCTTTGATCCCGCCAAAAAAAGAGATAACAGCTTTGTATTAGTTGGCAAATTACATAGGGATGATAAACGTGGTTGGTTATTAGATGTTGTAAATGGTATCAATTTGATTGATAAAGAAACACAAAAACCACTTACTACACCTGAACAGGTAATGATTCTTCAAGATATCATAGTCAGGTATAACGGATACGGTGTTCCTGATTATAAAAATATTCATGGAGTATACATTGACGCAGGTTCTGGCGGTGGAGCTACCCAGATATGTGATCTACTTTTTGATAATTTCTATGAAGCAAAACATAAAGGCGAAAAAGACTATGAACATCATGGATTGATTGATGCGAATTATGATTATGCTGTTCCATATGTAAAAAGATATCCAGACGCTATTGATATTATTCGTATGCGTGAACCAGCTAAATATAAGGCAATTATGTATTCACAGTTATGCGAGATGATTGACCAGGACTTGATTAGTTTTACTGCCGAGTATGATTATCATGGAAATCTTACTATGCTTGAAGAAGAAAATGGTGAAGTTGTCGAAAAAAATTATAAATTATCTCTTGAAGAAGAGATTGGTCTTAAACAGCTTGATGCGATGAAGGAAGAATTAACTCACATGTACAAGTATAAATCTTCTAATGGAAATATTAGATATGATCTTGCTCCTGGTTTTGAGAACATTCTTCATGATGATAGATCGTACTGCCTCGCTTTAATGGGACACGCCTTATTTACATTAAGAAGTCAAGATCAAGTAAGACAAAGAAGACCAAGGGAAAAAGGTCAAACAATTGTCAACAAACTCCCTATCCGTCAATCAAAACGATTCAGTCTATACAATTAAAAAGGAGGTGTGCTATCAAACATGGCGCAAACAAAAAGTAAGGTGTCAAGCACACCTACTCGTACTGCCGCAGAAATTAAAGAGTGGTATGAGAAAAATGAAAAAAATATATCAAATTTTGCAAAGGCACAAAATGCCTTGAAGCAGTTGGTAGATCCAACAAAATCTACAACAAGAACTTATTCAACCTTTGATAAAACAAAACTTCGTACATATATGAAGAATCCACCAGCTCAGTATAAAAACTTACGAAATCTGAGTAGGTATCTTTATTATCGAAGTAGTGTTTATAGAAGGTTAGTTTGGTTCAATGCCACAATGATTGATACAAATGCTCGTGCAGTAATTCCAATCATTGATATTAATAAGGGTGGAGATAAAGCAAATGTACTAAAAAGTTACTATGATACATTGTCTGTATTAAATAATATGAATTTAGCACTTGAATTTCTCAAAGCATATATAATTGCTTGGCGAGAAGATGTATTTTTCGGAATGGCTTTTTATGATGATACAGGATATTTTATATTACCAGTTGATCCAGACTATGCAAAAGTAAATGGTGCTTATATGACAGGTGACTTATCTTATGTAATGGATATGTCGTATTATTCAAGGCATGAGGATATGGTCGAATGGATTGGAGAGCCACTTACCTCCATGTATCGTCAGTATCAAAGTAATTCAACGGAAAATCGTTGGCAACAAATGCCAGATGAATACTGTGTGTGTTTCAAAGTGAATATAGATGATTATGAAATTCCACTTCCACCTTATATGAATCTATTCAATTCTCTTATCAACCTTGCTGATCTTGAAGATATTCAAGCGGTGGCTGATGAAGCAAATATATATAAACTGGTTACTGCTACTATCCCATTGTCAAATGACCAAGATGGTGTAGACCAATTTTTAGTAGATCCAGATACTGCTATAGAATATTATAATAAATTTGTTGATTCATTACCTGATTATATAGCTGCTGCTATTACACCTATTCCATTAGATGTACTTACATTTGGTGATGATCAAGCAACAGATGTTAATAAAATTGAGAATGCTACAAAGACAGTATTCAATACTTCTGGTGGTGCACAGTTACTAAACTCAAGTTCTATCTCAGGAACTACTGCTTGGCAGGGAGCAATTAAATTCGATGAGAAATATGCAACATCTTCTCTTCTGCCACAGACACAGGCATATCTAAATAGATTTTTATCTTATCAAGTTTCTAATCCAGCAAAAGTTAAAATGCTAGAAACGTCCCCATATACAAAGAGTACATTAAAGAAAGAAATGCTTGAGGATGCAACTTATGGTCTTCCTACTGCATTAGTTGTAAATAATTTAAATGGATTTAATGAATTGGAGACACTAAGCATGAATTTCCTATTGCATGATACATTGGATATTACATCTTCTTTCGTTCCACTTCAGTCGAGTCACACCCAATCTTCTTCGGATAATCAAGGTGGCGGTCAAACCAAGGATATTGGTGGAGCTGATTCTATTACAGACGATGGGGAAGCTTCACAGGATAAGAGAGATCAGAGTAATGGATAAGGAGAAAAAGGATGAATGACAAAAAACTAATTTGTACGGCAGATAAAAATACTGCTTCTGCTTTACGCAAATCTGGTTTCAGAGAAATGAAAACAGGTAATAAAAACATCTACACGTTTCTGAATAATACAACATTAAAATTTTCAGAAGGTGTTGATATAAACAAAATCAAGTATAGCAATATGCTTACATTCTAGTTGTCCTCTTTGGGCAACTTTTATTTTGTAAAAATTCAGAAAGGAGGAGACATGGATAAAAAACATACTTCGCTAAAATTTAAGGCAAAGGTCACACCTATTGAAAAAATCAATGATGAATTCACATTATGCAAGTGTTATGTACAGGGTGTTGGAAAGAATAGAAATTTTTCTTATATGAGCAAAGAAAATATTCAGAGATGTTTACCAACTCTATCATACGCACCTGTTGTTGGTCATTTAATTGACAAGTTAGATGAAGATGGAAATCCAACTGGTGAAAAGTACATGGGTGGTCATGATTACTATATTAATGATGACTGGAATCTAAAAAGTGCTTGTGTTCCTTATGGTGTTGTAAAAGCAGATTCATTTGACTTTGAAACCGTAAAGGAATATGAAGACGAAATCGAAACGGAATATCTTACTGCCGAAATTGTTCTTTGGACTGGTAGATATCCTGAGTTAATGGAGGCTATTTATTCTGATGATTTCTATTTTAATCAGAGCATGGAAATCAATGTGTCAGAATTTCGTCCATATGAGGAAGATAGTAATTATACAGAATTAACAGACTTTACATATTCTGCTCTTTGTCTTTTAGGTAAGGCAGATGACAAGACAAGCCCAGAACATACAGAACCTTGTTTTGTAGAATCAAAAGTGATTCCTGTTCAATATTCACTTGAAAAGGAAGAATTTTCAAAAATAATGGGCGAACTCAAAAACGAATTAGCCTTTTATTTTAATAAAGACAACACTGACGGGAAGGAGGACAAAGTTGTGGAAAACGAAAAAGAAGAAGTAATTGAAACTGTTGAGGAAGTAAATGAAGAGTCCACAGAGGAAGTTGTGGAAAATACAACTGAGGAAACTCCTGACGCAGAAGTAAATGAAGACACAAATACTGAATCTGAAAATGAAGAAGTACAGGAGGATAAAACTGTTGTTGAGGCTTCTGTAGAAGAAACTGTTGAAGAGACTGTAGAAATGTCAGAACTTGATTCTTTAAAAGCTGAGTACGAAGAGTATAAGAATTCTCACTCTCACACAAACGAGGAATTTGATGAATTACAGAAATATCATGACGATGCTGAATTTGAAAAGATCCATGCAGAACGTGATGCTATGTTGTCTGATGAAAAATACTCTGTATTATCTGAGAACGAGGCTTTTACTGAGTTAAAGAAAAATATGGACAACTACTCCATTGCTGATCTTGAAAAAGAAGCAAAGGTTATTTTTGCTGACTATGTATCTTCTGTTGGAACATTTTCTATGAATGACCCTAATGAGAAATCTACTTCAAAGATTAGATTTAGTATGAAGGAAGATACTGGCAAGAAAAAGGCTTATTCAACATTATTTAAGTAAAAAAGAATATAAACACATTTTTTGAGAGCGTCATATGGCGTTCTTTTTTATTGCAAAAAATATTAAGGAGGAAATTAAAATGGCAACAAGTTTTATTAATTTTAGTACAAAACATGCCGTAGCCGAGTCTACAAAGCTCAAGGCTACTCAGATTGGTAATATCTGGAATATTGAAGCAAAAGCAGATATCGACAACGGAACTATTGTTAAAAAAGGGGCGTACCTCAGACCAGAGGTTTATGAGGAGGATACTGCTGTTGCTTTCGCAGGAAAGATTATTGAAAAAGCAGCCAATGGTGGATTCAGAGTAGAAGTTACTGCTATTGGTGACGGTGAAGGATTAGTTCTTTCTGTACCTCTTATTTATGAGGAGTACACAACAAAAATGCAGGAAGAGTCTAACTTCTTCAATGCAAAAGGTGACATTCTCAGAGTGTATGAACTTTATGTAGGTGACGTGTTTACTGTTTCTGCTGAAGCATTTACTGATGACAAAGTTCCTGCTGTAACTGACACCGTTGCTGTTTCTGCTAAGAAATTAAAGGCTACTGCGGTTTAATCGAAAGGAGGATAAAGAATAATGAAGAAATTAACATTTAGTAATGCTGATACTAGAGAAGTATTTGCTGATAAGGATTATACTGAATTTTCTCAGTTAATGATTGATACTGCTTGCGGAAAGCAGAAAGATGTATCTAAGGAAGATGCAGATGCTAAAATTCGTGAAGTTATGTTTGAGATTCTTGGCGTAGATGATGGATGCTCTCGTAAGGATTTACATAAGGCAATTCGTAGACATAAGGTTGATGTCTTCGAAGTTATTGAAGAGACAGTTGAGAAATTACTTGTTTCTGGTTGGGGAGATAACCCATTCTTCAACGAATTCGTAGAAGTTAAGTCTATGAATACAGGTGATACAAATGAGTTCTATGTTCCTGATGAGACTGTATTAACTGTATCTGAGTTAAGCGGAAACCACCACAACCTCTTCCGTCAGAGACTTGGTGCTGGTAGCACATTCTCTGTAAAGACATCTTGGTACGGGGTTAAGATTTATGCCGAGTACGAGCTGTTTATGGCTGGTAAGGTTGACTGGGCAGGATTTATCAATAAGATTTATGAAGCTTTCGACAAGAAAGTAAACGATATGGTTTATGCTGCTGTTATGGCTGCTGGCGACAAGGTGCTTCCTACAAGCCAGTTTACAAAGACAGGTACATTAAATAAGGATACTCTTATTACTCTTGTTGAGGACGTACAGACAGCAAATGGTGTTGAAGCTGTAATTATGGGTACTAAGACAGCACTTTCTAAGCTTAATGCTCTTGCTGATACACAGTGGATTTCAGACTCTATGAAAGAGGAAAGACATACTACTGGTCGTCTTGGTATCTGGGAAGGAATTCGTCTTGTAGAGATTCCTCAGAGTTTTGCACCAAATGATACTTCTAAGAAGTTAGTAGCAAATGATGTTCTCCTTGTTATGCCTGTTGCAGACAACAAATTCATCAAGATTTATGATGAGGGTGAGGCACAGGTTAAGGAAGTGTCTGATGGCAACACAAATATGGATAAGACAATTGAATACGAATACCAGCAGAAAATGGGTGTAGCAACTGTACTTCAGAGAAAGTTTGGTTTCTACAAGAACATTGCCTAGTATTCTGTGTATATTTTACGGAGAGTGTATTATGCACTCTCCTATTTTAATGTAAGGAGATAAAAGTAAATGTCATATACAAAAAAGACTAATACAGAAGAGAAGACTGTAAAGACTACTACCGAAAAAACAACATCAAAAACTGTTGAACCAGTAAAGGTAAAGGAATACAAGTCTGATGACTTGATTCCATGTCGTTCTATGACAAAGGGAGAACTTATTTATGTAGGAAAGAAAAGTGGCGAAGTTTACACTTGGGAAGATTATGGTGATATCACAGAGATTGAATATCAGGATTTACTTGGATTAAGAGCTAAAAAGTCACCATTTATTTTTGAGACATTGTTTGTAATTGAAGATGAAGAACTGTTGGAAGATCCTAAGTGGAAAGATGTAAAAGCACTTTACGAAAAGATTTATTCAGAAGATGTAGAAACACTTATAGATATGAATCTTAATGACTTTAAGCGTATATTCCCCACACTTCCAAACGGATTACAGAGAGCTGTATGTGCAGAAGTTGCTACTGAAATGGAAGTAGGAACTTTTGATTCATTACAGAAAATCAAAGTAATTGATGAGGTTTGCGGTACAGACTTATCTTCTATTTTATAGTAAAGGAGGCTCACAATGACGCTTCCATACGAAACAATTTTTTCACGAACAAGAGGACGAATTTCAGATCCGAAAGAACTCTCTCTTGACGAAAACGATTTGCTTGAAATTTATACAGAGCGATTAAGCAATGTAATCTCTAATCCAAGGGTGCGTAGACTATTCTCTTCTCTCACACTCGATGATGAAATTCAACAGTTGAATTTTACTCTGAATAATTCAGTAGACGAAACGGCTGATATGAATTTTGTCGTAGGAATTCTTGTACTTGGAATGACGATTGAGTGGTTACAGCCACAGGTTGATTCTATTATGCATACATCAGTAATGATAGGCGGTAAAGAAGAAAAGAAGTTACTTGACAATCATAAAAATATGATTGATCGTCTGGATTCCATGAAAATTGAATTAAATAAACGTATTCGTGATTACGGATATATGTACAATTCCTATATTAACACGGAGTCCTAATATGCAATACATATATGGTGACTTTACAGACAAGCAAATCAATGAAGCAGTTCGTGCAATGCATGGTGACATTCACAAACTACTGCTCTATAAAGACAAAACAATTGAAGAGAAAATATTTGAAGATGATGAAGCATTTCTCGTCTTCTTTGAGAATGTTATGTTTAAATTAGGCGGTACAAAAACCTTATTTAACGACAACAGACTTATGGTAACTCTTATGGCAACTTTACAAGGTGCTATGGATAATTTCAAGAGCGACCATTTTAGTTACAAAAAATTCCGTAGGGCAATCTTGGATTCTCACGGATATATTAAGCAGATGTTTGAGGAGGTGGGTTGCGATGCCGAGTCTACAAACAGCTAGGCGTGTCGCAAACGCCAAGAACAACGGTGCTAAAACTATTGGTCAGATTTATAAGGAACAGTCTGATTGGGCGATGGAACAGACATTTGAAAACGACATCGCTACGAAGACTTGTTACATCTATGACCATTTTCATGACGATTTTTTCACAGATGAACATGGAATTACACGTTCACTTGCTGAAGGTATGACATACGAAAACACCAATAAGACAAAGATAGATGCAAAGTTTATTATTAAATCTTATCAGTCAATGGATAAAGATCAAGTGGAATACTATCTTATGTTTCGTCCAAGTCAGCCTGTAAGATTTAATGAAGGTGATGAGCTTTATTATTATGAGACTGATTTTAGGAAACGCTATGGAGCAACATTTCCGATAGGACTTTTCGTGGACGTTCCAGATGATAGAGGAATTTATCATAAGTGGATTATCTGTCGTGATGAACCTGCAAATCAGTTTCCAAAGTATCTGATTTTACCAGTAAATTACGAACTTACATGGATTGAAAAATCTAATGATAAGCGCATCAAGAGACGTATGTGGTGTTGTTTAAGACAGCAGAATTCCTACACGATTGGAACTTACACAGACCGATATTTTACACACACAGATAATCAGAATAAGATATGGTTGCCAATGAACTCTATTACAGAGAAGTTTTGGTACACTTCTGAAGATTCTAAAAATATGCGAGTTGTAGTAAGTGCTTTAACAGAACATCCTACCGTATGGACAGTGACCAAGGTTGAAAATTCAATGCCATTTGGTATTCAAAAACTTACTATATATACGGCATTTTGGAACGAACATACTGATTATGTCAATCTTGAAACAGGCGAAATGTATGCGAACTATTTCGATTCAGAAATCGCCCCAACAGATCCAACTACTCCACCATCTTCCATTACGGCAAGAATCTCAGCATCCACTTCAACTATCAAAGTTGGTGGCTCTTATAAAAATCTTACAGTAAATCTATTCAACGCTTCCAATGAAGATATTACAACTGAATATGCTGATGCAACATTTACATGGACTTGTTTTATTGATAATGAAGATTGGACTGATAAAGTTACATGGCGAGCTGGTACAGAATACAATCAAAAGAAAGTAAAGTTTCCTAATGATAATTCTGTTATTGGCAAAATATTGTCTGTTAAGTGCGAAATCACTAAGGATAACTTGTCGATTAAATCTGAAATTTTGTCGTTAGAATTAACTGAATAGGAGGTGTTTTATGGCAGAAAAATTAGTTACAAAGAATGATTTGTTAAACAAACTTCGTGCGTATAGAACCACTCCTGATGATGAAAATATTCAGTATAAGAAAAAGATTGAAAAAGCACTTATGCTTAATCCATGTCTTTTATATGCACTTAATGAAAAATCATTAGAATCTGAACTTTTTGACGATGATGGTAATATCAACTGGGAATGGAACGAAGATACAAAAGAGTATGAACCTCTTGGGGAATGGGATAGATATTTTGGTGGGACTTCTAATATTCGTCCTTATTTATTTATTCCTGATACTCAGACTGAGGTAAAACATTATATCTGTTACCAAGTATCTTTTGATGAAATGCCTCGTTATCAAGATACATTAAAGTACACAAATATTACATTTACAATATTTGTTCACGGTAATGACAGAAATGACAAATTAACAGGTATTCCAAGGCATGATCTTATTGCTTCTATTATAAGAGAGCGATTTAATTGGTCTAATATATTTGGAATGCAAACACATCTTGTATCATCAAAGGAATCTACAACAGATAATAATTATCTTGTTCGCACTCTCGTATTCCAAGTTGTTGACACTAATGGAATTCATAAAACAACAGATAAAAAATCTTCTATCATGAATTACGGTATAAGGCGGTGATTATTTGGATGTATTAGAAACGTTAAATAATCTTCAATCTGCTGCTGAAGAAGATATAAAAAAGAAACAAGAAAAAAGTCATAATCCAGAATACCATTTTGACAAACTAAAAATGTATTTTGGTGAGGATTATACAATAAATGGTATTACCATTTCTATTCCAACTATAGGAGATATTTTAGATATTGGTGAATCAAAATTTTACCAAGCAATCTCTCCTTTTCTTAGTAATTCTACTTCCATTCGAGTTCTTCTCTATGATGTATTCAAAAAAGACTGGAATAAAACAAAAGATATTGAAGTGTTTTATATCTTATATCAATTGCTTGAAGATAAAGAACCGTTAAAATTACTATTCGAAGATTTTAGTTTTGATGGATTTGAACTAATTCAAGCAAGAAAAAATGTTGACGATCCAGAATACAATCATCTTGCGCTTTTAAATCAAGATAAAAATATGATTATTTATGATGATGAATATATGGAAATTGCTGAATTTATTCGAGCGATGATGAATGTTCATCCAAAGGTTGAAAAGGCAAAAGGTAAAACAACAAAACAATGGATTTTACAAGAAGATAGAATGAAAGCAGAACAGGATGATAAAAAGAAAGGCACATCGACTCTTTTACCACTTGTTTCGAGTTGTATAAATCATCCTGGGTTTAAATATAAGTTGGAAGAATTAAAACAAGTGAATATATGTCAGTTTATGGATTCTGTAAACAGAATTCAAAAATACGAACAGGGAACGGCTGCATTACATGGGATCTATGGTGGTATGGTGTCAGCCAAAGATATTCCCGAAGACTTAATCAATTTTATGGGCGATATTTAATCGCTCATTTTTTATTGCATAAAAATAACAATTTTAAAGGAGGAAAATAATTATGGCATTTAAATTAGGTGACGTAATCGTAGATAGACTTCAGTTTGGTTACGGTGCAAAGTCTAATGGTACACCTCTGTATGCCTTAACACAGCTTACACAGGCAAATATTGATATTACTGCTGACTCAACAGATATCAATGATAAGGATGGAAACCTTGTATATCGTAAGTATACAGGTAAGAAAGGTGAGGTTACTGCAACTAACGCATTCCTTAACCTTGCTGTTGTAGAGACTATTTCTGCTACTGATGCTGAGATTGCAACCGCAGATAAGGGTATTGTTATGCCAATGATTCAGATCGTAAAAGCTGGCGAGACATTAGACATCACAGGATATGTAGATGGATCAATTCATGTAAATGCTCTTTCTACAAAAGGTTCTATGGGTAAGGACGAATTTAAGAAAGGATCTGCTGCTTCTGCTACTGAATATGCAATTAAGCATACCGATGCTTCTGGTGAGCCAGACAATACACCTGCGAGTGATGTATTAACACCGCCTATCGCAGATGGTGAAACTCAGTATATTGTCAAGTATAAGAAGACAATTAAGAGCGGAGCAAAGATTACTAACTCAGGTAAAAAGTTCCCTAAGTCTCATGAGTTGTTCTTCAAGGCACTTGTAGTAGATAAGTGTGAAACTGATGTATTAAAAGCAGCCATCATTCATATTCCTTCATTTATGCCAAGTCCTGAGTTCTCACTTGCATTACAGGGTGGTGATTCTCAGACAATGGACTATAAGGGTTCTATGATGTTAAATGCTTGCTCTACAGATGGAGAACTTTTCTCTATTTATTACATTGATGAGGAAGAGGACGACATCGAATTATAAGGACACGTAGGGCGGTTTAACTACTGCCCTCTTCTTACAAGGAGGAACAATGACAAAGAAAGAATTGAGAACTTGTGTGCTTTGCGGTAAAACTTATTCATTTTGTCCAGTTTGTAATCCAGAAGATCGTTTGAAGTCAACATGGTATTTTTGTTGGTGCTCAGATAATTGCCATGAAATTGACGAAGTGACTTCTGCTTTTGAAGATGGACGCATGACAGATATCGAAGCTAAAGAGAAGTTAAATAAATTGGATTTAAGCAGAAAAGAATATTTTGGTGAAAGCTATAAGAATTCTATTGCTTCTATCATGAAGGCAAAAGCACAAGTTATTAAGAAAGAAAATAAAAAGACAGATGCTAAATCTGTCAAAAAGGATATTGTTACAAAAGTCGAAAAAGAGGCTGAAAAGTAATGTTGAATAGTGATTTTAAATAAGGGATTATAACATACCACTATTCAATGTTGTAATCCCTATTTTTTACGCTATTCAACCGAGGAATAAAAAAGGATGATAATTGAAAGTAATTTAAAACCAAGAAATTACACCGAAAAAGAAGTTGTTCGTATATATAATCGAGATCAACAAACTTTTTACATCGACTCTAATGTTTATCCAGTGGATGTATATACGAGTTATAGCCCCAAATGTGAAAAGAAAATTATAATAATGACTTTTATTAGAAACGACACAAAAGACGTTTATAAGAAATGGTGTAATTATGAATTAACATAGGAAGGAGGAAACTATTATGGCAGTAACCGAAAAAGATATTACAATCAGTGGTCACGGATCAGGAACTCCGTCTACTAAAAATATGTACGCATATCTTGAAAGCCGATATAAAAGTATTGCTCCAAACGGAAAACATAAAGGCGTTGTTGCAGTAAGACGATTAAAGAAAATTACCGATTCTGGACGTAAAAAGTTCCATGACACATATAAAACTATTCTAGGTCGGAACTCATATAATCAGTCGTTACGATCATATGTATATACTCCATATAAGGGGAAGTATTATTCAGACTGCTCTTCTAGTGGATGTGCTACGTTTAAGAAAATTGGATATAGTGTATCGTTACTAAACACGGCAGGAATTTATACAAGTTCATTGTTTGAAACTGTTCCAGTAAAGATTAAAAATGGTCATATTACAAATCCTGAAATTTTAAAGGTTGGAGATGCAATATTGTTTGTTGGATCTGATCCGTCTCGTCCAAAACAAATCGGGCATGTTGAGTATATCTATTCTATCAACAAAGAAACAACCACAACAAAACCATCTTCTACTTCTACAAGCAATTCAGCTTATTATCCAAAATGTAATAAATCATATACAACTCTTGCAAAAGCTTTAGAGTCTGTACATATTGATTCTTCTAAAGAAACAAGAACAAAGATTGCAAAGGCAAACGAAATTAAAGATTACAAATTTACGGCAGAACAGAATAATCAGATGTTAATTCTTCTGAAAGCTGGCAAGTTAAAAAAGTTTAAATAAAAGGAGGAAAAATTATGGATGTAACATTTTTAACAAATTTTGCAGTGCCAATTATTGTTGGTATTTGCTTATGTATTGGATATGTATTAAAGAACATTGTAACAACTGACGCTGTAAATAAATATATTCCACTTATTATGGCTGTTTTAGGCGTTATATTAAATTCATGGATTAACATGTCTTTTACACCGGAAATTTTATTAGGCGGTTTGTTTAGTGGTTTGGCTAGTACCGGATTATATGAAGCATTTAAACAGCTTATTAAGAATTAGAAGGGATGATTATATGAATGGAAGCGATAGAAGAATTAAGTAAAATTGATTTTAATTATTTTATCCTAACTTGTTTTATAATTATGTCTGGATCTATTTCTATATTTGCAATTATTGGAAAATTTTCTGAGATGATCGGAAGACCTGTAAAATGGCTTAGGCAAAAAAAAGAAGACCATGATCTTTTAGTTAAAACGGCAGAAAATCTTAGCATATTACAAAGTAAAGAGCTTGAAGATGTAAAACAGTCAATTCGACATGATGAAATGATTAAAAGAGATATTACAAAGTTATCAGAAACGGTCGAAGGAATTGCTGCGACTCTCAATGATATGAAAGAAAAAGATAATATCACCGAAGTTAAAAAATTAAAAGAGAAACTTGTTGGATATTATAATAAGTATAAAAATTCTGATGGATGGACGAAGGTTGAAAAGGATGTCTTTTGGGATTTGTTTGAAGAGTATGAAAATCGCGGAGGTGATGGCTATATTCACTCAATTGTCGAACCAGTTATGAGAGAATTAAAAGAAATTGATTAACCCATATTCCTCTATTATACCAAATATTTCATAAACCATGCTTATATATTTTTCCATTATTATACAGTTATAAAAGAATAACTTATACACATACTTATTGTATGGATAATAAAATCGGAGAATATCGGTATAAAAATGACCTAACCCTCAAAGAACTATCTATACGAAGTGGAATATCTACTACAGCTCTTTCTAATTTAGAAAATGGATTAACAAAGGATATATTACTTAGTCATGCCATTACATTATCAAGAGTATTACATGTAGATTTGTATGAACTATTCTGTATAAGGAGATGAGGAGGCGAGGTTTATGACGTATTTTAATTTAATTTGTGAGGAACATGAAATTACAGGAGGCAAGGTTATTCATATTGATAAAAATGTTGAAAATATGAATGACGTACATAAAATTGTAATCGAAAATGTAGATAAGTATCCCAACGCCAAATGGGAACTTTATCCAATGATTATTAACAACTAACCAAATACATATGACAATTAAATATAAGAATTATGAAAGAGCGGTTTCTTCGGAAGCTGCTCTTTTGTTATGTAAAGGAGTGAAAGGAAATAGCACAGAATCCAGGAAAGATTTTTGAACAGTCGATTAAAGATTCTGTCCCCAATACGTGTTGGATTTATCGTTTCAGGGATAATGCAGCATCGTTTGGGAATGGAAATAATACTAGATTTGCTAGTAGTAATATTTGTGATTATCTTCTATTTGATGATGATTCAAAGACATTGTATTTGCTCGAATTAAAATCAACTCAATCAACAAGTCTGCCATTATCAATGATTAGAGATAACCAGATTAAATCCCTACAAGAAGCAAGTAAACATAATCTTGTCGCAGGATTTATTTGTAATTTTAGGAATGAAAACAACGACACATTCTTTATAGAAGTCTGTGACTTTGTAAAGATGATGGAGAATATAAATAAGAAGTCGTTCAATATTAACGATTTAAAAAATAATAATGCTATTCAAATAGATAGCAAAAAGAAACGAACTAGATATACATATGACATTCAGAAGTTTGTCAACGAGTCACATTTGTAAAGGAGAAAAAGGAATATGAGACTTTTAGAATTTGTAGAGAGATACAATAACATGGCAACTCAGCAGTTAAAGGATAGATTTGTTAAAGAGAAAATCAAAATCACTCCATACATTTCAATCATTAAGAAAGATGCATATGCACAGTTAATCGTAAATAAAACAACATTTGAACAGGAAGCTTATGACGATAACGGAGAAACAAAGTATCGTAAAACAGATAAGATTAGAATTAATTCTGTCGCTCAGTATATACAGTTTTGTCGTGCCGTAATTGAGTTATATACCGACCTTGAGATTGATGAGAACGATAAAGGTTTTATTAATGGATATGATGCACTCAAATCTTCTGGTTTGCTTGATATTTTAATGGTTGGCTCTGATAAGGCTTATCCGCTTATCCCTATGAGTGAATTAAATGAGTTCAAGACCATTTTAACAATGAAACAGTCTGACACTCAGTTCAATGAGACAACTACTCAGGCGTTTATTAACAAACAGATTGATAGAATCTCTGATTTGGCAAATGTTACTATTACACCACTTGTTGATGTTGTCAGCAAAAAACTTGATGAGATTCCAAAGGAGGATCTGGAAGACAAAATTCTTGAATTTACAAAGAAGGGTAATTTTAGAGAGGTGTAATGAATTTCAAATTTCTTATGAAATAAACAGGCTCTATGCGTGTCACAGCGTATAGAGCTTTTCTTGTGGAGAGTGGTAATACTGCTCTCCTATTTTAGTGAATAAATAGTGAAAATTTTGGAGGTGATGAAATGGCAAAAAATATGTATGCAGATTTTAAAAAGAAGTTAGACAGAATTGAAAATCATATTGCAGAAGAAGTCGCACCACAAGCAAATGAACTTCTAAAAGAATCTGTCAGATATTCATTGATAGATTGGTACAACGACTATACTCCACAGTCTTATGAAAGAACATACAACTTCATGAAAATTCTTGATTCTACAAAAACAAGAGGTAAAGGGAACGTTCTTCGTTTTTCGGTTGATTCAGGCGCAATGGATTCATATGTCGGTTGGTTTGGTCAGAGTTTACAGCCAAATACAGCTTTCGACTATATGTTTATGGACGGAGAACATGGTCATGGAAAATGGATGATGCGTCAATCATTACCTCCATATATGTATGTTGAACGAGATATTGAAAGTGGATTTGGTGGTCGCTTAGACAAAATTATAAATAACAGAATAGAACAAATTTTGAGAAAGTGAGGTAGAAAATGCCAGGTACATATCAGTATGATGTAGAAATCAAATCGAATGTAGCAAAACTACTTTCAGATATGAAACAAGTCCAAGACAGATTAGATACTGTTGAAGGCAAAGAATATAAAATCAAATTAAATGTCGATGAAAAGAAATTATCCAGTGTAATTTCTAATCTCGAAAAAATGCTTGACTCTCTTGGTAAAGGAACAGGTGATTTTAAACAGTTTGAGAATTTATCAAAAGAATTGTCAAGTATTGTATCAGAAGTACAAAGTTTAAGTAAAGCTTTTGGTAAAGTAGATGATTCTGGTGCTAAAACACTACTCTCTTCTATCCAGAACATTGATAAGTCACTTTCTGAACTGAGTCAGAATATTCTCAATGTTAATAAAAACATGAATAATATGGGTGGCAATACGAGTGGTGCTGTCAAACAAGTGGAGAATATTAGTAATGCATATCAAGATGCTGCTAAAGAAGCTGAGAAGTTGGCTGATGCACAGAGTAAGATTGGACAGAAAACGAATATTTCATCTGCTTCTACAGAATCTGTTACCAATTCCATCAAAGAAGAGAATAATGTATTAGAACAGAACACTCAGAAAGTTAAGGAAAATACACAGGCAAAAAAACAGAATGCAAATGTAAATCTTAATAAGTATGATAAACGGTTAGATTCATATAACGGCAAAATTGACAAATATAAAACAACTATTGACAGATTTAATGATGGTGGTTGGACAAGTAGTACATATTTAGAAAATGTACAGGCTGTCAAGAATGCTGTTAAAGAGTATGAAACTCTGCTTAATGAATTAAAGGGTAAAGATGCTAGTTTGGTGACGAGTGATGATATCAACCGATTAGATAACTATGAAAAGAAAATCAAAGATACTATCGCTACTGTTACCAATATGTCGGCTTCTGAGAAGGGATATAACTTTGTTTCAGGTCAGAAAGAATTAGACAAGATTCATAAGCTTCTCAATGAAAATAGCAAGATGTCTTCTGAGGCAAAAGCTAAGATTAAAGCTTACTATGCGGAAATTGAAAGTGGTAATCCTAGCATGAGTCTTGACAAGATTCATGGTGAAATCTTAAAGATTTATAATGCCGAAGTCGAAGCTGGTCGTGCTGGCAGAACATTGTTTGACACTTTAAAGAATAGCGGATTCCATCAAATTGCTGCACAGATGGCAGGAATGGTTGGTGTTTATGATGTTATTAATGTAATCAAGCAAGCTGCGTCTACTGTGACTGAGTTGAATACACAGATTACAGAACTTGCGAAAGTATCTGAACAGTCATCAAAACAGATTTATGCCGACTTTGACAGTTATGCAGATATTGCAAAAGAAGTCAGAGGTACAATTTCTGATACTATTGCTGCCACTGCGGATTGGTCTAAAAATGGATATAGTATTCCAGACGCTAAACAATTAGCAGAAATCTCACAGCTTTATAAAAATGTTGGTGATGGAATTGACATTGATACAGCTAACGAGTCACTTATCTCAACCTTAAAAGGTTTTCAGCTTGAAGCAGATCAAGCAGAACACATAGTCGATGTATTCAACGAAGTTTCGAACAATGAGGCGATCTCGTCAGGAGGCATAGGCGAAGCATTGCAAAGAAGTGCCGCTTCATTTAACGCTGCTTCCACCTCACTTGAAAAGTCAGTTTCGCTCGTAACGGCAACGAACTCAGTTTTGCAGAACCCAGAAAAGGTTGGAAATATGTGGCGTACAGTTTCAGCCAGATTGCGTGGATCAGAAACAGAGCTTAAAGAGATGGGCGAAGACACAGATGGTCTTGTAACTTCTACATCAAAACTACAAGCACTTGTAAAAGGAATTACAGGTTTTGATATTATGAAGGACAAAGATACTTATAAGGATATATATGATATTGTCCTTGGTATTGGAGAAAAATGGAAGGATCTTAGTGACATTGATCGTGCTTCGCTTTTAGAGGCTTTGGCAGGTAAGCAGCAAAGTAATGCCCTGGCTGCCGCCCTTAGTAATATTGATATCCTTAAGAAGAGCTACGAAGAAGCAACACATGCAGAAGGTTCAGCTCGTGAGGAAAATGAAGAATATAGTAAATCAATTCGGGCTTCAATTGACTTAGCTCAGGCAAAGTTGGAACAGCTTGCGAATGACACTTTAAATTCGAATTTCCTTAAAGGTGCAATTGACGCAGGTGGAAAATTAATTGAAGTTTTAGATGGTATTGTAAAAAGTGGTAATGCAATACCTACTTTATTAGCTGCTATTGGAGCAGGTCTTAGTTTTAAAAACATCGGTAAATGTTACGTGAGTGCGTAATTTTTCAAATTATTGTTATTGTTTTGAATATGCCCACCTAACTCAAGACAACAATCAAGAGTTGGGAAGATTAGGTCTAGTCAACCTATAGATGTTTCAAAATAAATCGTAATTGTGAGTTGCTATCTCACAGTGCTGGGAAGAAATAAAATATACCGTATATATAAAATAACACACTACAACGTGGCTAGAAATGGCGAACGTGAATGTATTCCGAAAGGATGTTGGTAACAACAAGAAAAGTCAAATCCAGAAATGGAGGTTATTTGGGTATATGGGGAAACCTTAAGTATCATGTCCTTAATGGACTAAATCGGCAATCAGCAACGGATTCTATTGTAATAGAGAATATTATAGTGGAGGTGTTCAGAGAGTCTAAACGATTTTGAGTTATTACAAAATAGCTTGTAAAAGGGACTCCATACGTAGTTATCGCACTACTCTCGTGACTGAGATATAAAAGCGTAAAAGAGTGTTGCTACTCTAACCCTATTAAATAGCACATTGTTAATAGGACAACAGCAGGGTTCGTGTGTACCGTAAGTTTGAAGAAACACACAAAACCAAGAAATCTTGATTTCAATCGAGTAAAATAGAGAATAATAAAATAGCACTACAACTGCTGTATTGTAGTGCTAAATTGTCTTTGAGATTACCAAAAATCAAAGACTCCCTATATTGTAACATTGGGGGTAGTACATAAAATTGGTCGGTATGTACAAATTTATTGTATCAAACATCAATGATTATTTCAATAGTAAAAAGAGAATAAATAAAGTAAAATAGAGGACAGTCGTGATGACCTGCCCTCAATTAAGGAATAAAAGGAAATAAATGACAAATACAGAAATAGAATTATTTACGAAAGATTTTTCTAGTCTTGGTGAACATTTGTGATAAAGACTTGGTTTGTGAGTCCGTATAGTCTTTGCACTTATTAACAGTATAACACTTTCCAATTGTATCAACTATGACACAAAGAAAATGACAGCCGTATACTAAAAGTCCACCACTTACAAGTATTTTAAATACTTCCAATTCTACCCTCCCTTCTTTGTAGTATTTCTTAAAGTTGGGAAATGTATTGCTCAGAACGAGCTGAATTTATTTCCGATGTGAATCGTGCCAAACTACAAATATGGCACTTCGTATGGTAAATACCGAGCATTCTGTCGTGCTATTGACCTGAGATACGATAACTCAAATACAGTTTGCTTGGTATTATATTACCATATATTTCCAACCACATAAATCCAGAACGTAAGTTTGTCGAATAATGCAGAAAGAAAAATATTCAAATTTTGAATAATTCTATTTACAAAATTTTACAATTATGCTATTGTGAAAATATAAAAATTTTTGTATTTTTAAGGAGGTAGCATGATGAAAAATTCTAGCAAAGAACGCACTTTACAATGGATAAATAACCAAAACAAGAAGGGGAATATATCGTTTAAACATCGTCTACAGCGTCCGACTGGACAGTGGAATACTCGCATGAAGAGTCTGTTGATTCATAGCTTATTAAGTGGCATTCCAGTTAACCCAATCTATGTTGTAGAGGAAGAAAACATAATCTATCCGTTAGATGGTTCTCAGAGAACATCTACCTGTATTGATTATATCAATGATGTATTCTCATTGAGTAAAGATACTCCAAATGTATTCATATCTGTAAAAGAAAATGGAGAACAAATTATTAAGGAATATGAAATTGCAGGAAAGAAGTTCAAGAAACTTGATGACGAAGTAAAAGAAACACTTCTTGCTTGCACTTTAGAATTTTGCACATTATCTGATTATACTGATGAAGAAGTTAAAATCATGTTTGCTCGCCAGAATTCAGGAAAACCTCTGAATGGTAAATTGCTTCGTGTAGTACATGAGTCGGATGAGTTCAGCGAAAAGGTCTACTCTCTCGCTAATCATCCATTTATGGATAAAATCATGTCAAAGACACAGCGTAAGAATGGAACAGACAGAGATACAATTATCCAGGCTATGATGCTTATCTCTTCTAATCAGGAACAGGAATTCACATCTTTTAGAACCAAAGATATTGATACTTATGTGGCTGATTATGCGGATCAGTATCTTGGTAGAGCTGACACATTAAAAGAAGCCATGGATAGATTTAACGAATCATTTGATGATAAAGTAAAAATTCCATCCACAAGTATTCCACAAATTTTATATACTGGTTATAGAATCGTTAAAGACAAGAAATCATTCTCTCGTCTTGCAGAGAAGATATCTGAATTTATTGCAACATATGATTCTAATGAAGAATATAAACAATATGTTCAGAGTGGTACAGGAAGTCGTGAGAATGTTAAGGGACGCTTCGATTATTGGCGTGGAATTGTAAAGACATTACAGTAATCATCGTGGAGAGTAGTCGCAAGGCTACTCTCTCGCTATATGAATCGTATGTTTAGGTGGGTTCATCTTATTCATTATCATACATGAGTAACTGAACTTTAAAACTACTATTGTTATTCATGATGACATAAATTATAATTCTACCCTATTTCATGAAATTCATATGTATACGGTAAATCAATTTCTCCATATTCATTAATGTGTTCAATTTGCTCATCAAGAATTTCTGATTTACTGAAATCATAATATAAATATGCTTTAGCCATTGCCGTAATTTCTATATCAAAGCACTGACATTCGAGCAATACATGAAATACGTCATCTTCGGAGATTTCTATATTATATTTACGTCTTAAATAGTTTTTTGTTGATATTACTTTATGTCTGTAATTAACACATATAATAACAAATATCTTATCTACGAGAGAAAGTTCTTCAATATTTATATTGTTTAACTTGTCTTTCAGATATAGATAGTCTTTTGCCATTATTTCATCTAAAAAACTATGTGTAACTGAATAAGCTATTCTTTGATATGAGATACGCTTCATAGTTCTCTCCTATTCTTGTGATTTAGTATATTCTTTTGCAAATAAACCATCATCAACTACATAAAGTAAGATAGTCCAATTACCATCAGAATCAGCTTGGTAAATATAGTCACCTTAAAATAAAATACATAGTATTTAATAAACCAACATCTGTGTAGCTCTCGTCTCAGGCTACCAATCTCTTATTCTATCTACACGGATAAGAGCGATAGTGTTCGCACACGTACTCGATTCTGCCGAATCTCATACGCTTATACGCACGAACATGAACCAACCTTAAAAAATCGTAGTTATGCACTCAAATCACCTCCTCAAAGACGAGAAGATGTTGGTTTATTAAATACTATGTATAAAATTTTTATTTCTTTTTTACTAAGTTTTCAGCTTTTTCTGTGGCAAAATCAATTTCGATAATATGAATAAGAACATCTATAAAAGACTTTAAATCTTCTATGTCATATTCTGGATTTTTGCGGAAATAATGTGTTTCATCATTCCCAATCCATATTGATGCTTTTGAAATAGTTTTCATTCTATCATCAAGTTTATTGATACAATTCCCAAGATCCATTTTGATAATAGTATCTTTATCTTGATGTTTTATTTTTATAAGATAGTCTTTTATCAAATATTCTAAAGATTTTCTGTAACCAATTCCTGCAAGACCGTAAATTTGTATATTAGTTTCGGCAACTGAAGCCTGGTTATATAATGAAACAAATGTTGGAGATAGTTCGTTTATGTTATCAGAAAAGGAAATCTCTTTTGCAATTTTAGGAAAGACGCTATCTAATTGTAAATCTAATATTCCTCCGTTACTGATATATCTCGCTGTATATATCGAGTGGCAACTTGTACAATATAATGCAACATATGCATAAATTATATGTGGTAAATCAGAATGAGGAATTACAAACCCTTCTAAAAATGTTGGACTTGTCGCAATTCCACAACAAGGACACTTTCCGACTTCTTCCACTTTAATATCTATTAAATCAGATGGTTCGTTTTTAGTTGCTTTTTCTTTGTAATGAACTTTGTATATCTGTTTCATTGGTATCACATCCATTCATTAGTATATGGAATATTTTACCACTGATTATTATACAGGTATAGTCGGAACGTATGTTTACCACGTATATCCACAATTACCACACTTGAAAGTCTTATTAATTTTCTTACTAAAGATACCGAAAGCAGCAATTGATACTCCACGTTCTACTCCACCCATCTTACGGATATTTGTTGAGCCACAGGTCGGACATTTTGGTGCTCTACTCTTCTCTTCTAGTATGGCTTTGCCAACAGCAATACTTGCTTTCATTTCATCATTCTTCCGTTGAATAATTTCATCACGATGTTCAAATAAAGTTTTATCTAAGTTAGGAGATTTCTTTACGATCTCTTCTATGAAAGCTTCTTTGCCATCTCCATCACGCCAACGGAAATTGTCAATATATTCTCTTGGGATTGGTTTTAGTGGTGATTTGCCGCAACAGAAACATCCATCTTCTAATTCATCTTTAAAAGCTTCGCATATATTACCACATTTATCACAATAACATAACATATTATATCACCTCACAGTTTTTCTAAATTATAACACAAAATGATGTTTTCAAACAACATCAAAAGAATAATAATAGTACGATATTCACAACAAAAAACAATGAACTCGCTATATTTGGACAAACATTAGATGATATACGAGAAAAGTTAATTAATTTTAATGATGTAATAATGCAGGGTGGGACTTTTGGAAGTTCTAAAATGCAGTTAATTCCAGAAAGTAAGATGTTTAAAGAGTTATCATCAGAAACCGCATCAGAAATAGTCGAAACTCTTAATAGTATAAAGAATGGTACAAACTCTGCATACGATTCAATGGATCAATATCTTACTTATTTGTCGAGTAATGGAAAACCCTATATTAAGGATTACGTCAAAGCTAATCAAAACCAAGTCTACATTACAGAAGATGTAATTCAAGCATCAAAAGATGCTCGTGCAGCTCAGATTGCACAAAACGAAGCAGTTAAAGAAGGAACACTTTCTTTCAAAGCAGGTCAAGTAGCTCTCAAAGGTCTTGCTCTTGCAGGAAATATGGTTGTCGGAATTTTAGCAGGATTCGTAATATCTAAAGCTATTGAAGGATTAGATAATCTGGTTCATGCAGCCGACAATGCAAAGGAATCAGCCGAAGGTTTTGCGAGTTCGTTCAGTTCAATGAACGATGAATTCAGTTCTAATGATAGCAAACTATCTGACTTACAAAAACAGTATGACGAATTATCCAAGGGTGTAAATTCATTAGGAGAAAATGTTAGCCTTACAACTGATCAATATGATGAATACAAACAGGTTGTATCTGAAATTTCAGACATGATGCCAAGTCTCCTTGCTCGGTATGATGATGAGGGTAACAAAATCGGTTTTGTTCAAGGTAAACTCAGTAATTTAAACGCTGAATATGATAAATACAAAAAGAACAAAGCAATGGATCTTGTTAATGGTGAAAACGATAATGGTGATTCCATCAAAGATGTATTTGATAATTACCAATATCAGACTGCACATACAGATACAAATGGCAATGTTGTCGGCAAACGAAAGATGTTTGGTGATAGCAGTTATGAAAAGATTTTAGCACTTCAGTCAGAAATTGATAGTGGTTATGATGGAATTTTTGGTCAAAACAAACTTACTAATGAAGATATCGAGAAAAAGACAGCATTAATTCAAAAGTATCAATCAGAAATTGATGCAAGTGTGTCAGCTATTCAATATGCGTTGTCTGCTATTGCTCAGTCTGGTGACGAATATTATAAATTATCTGATCAAGAACAGCAATTCCTCGATACATATATAAATAGTCTGTCACAAGATTTTATAGATGAGAATAATCTCACCAACGAAACAAATGCTAGAACATTCATAAATAATCTTATTAATGATATCGAGTCTGGTAAGCCAGAAATAATGAAAGCTTATAATGATTTGTTCTCATTTAATATTGATGATACAGATCTTAGCCCAGAGGAAGTTCAAAAAAAGGTCAATAAATTAATTCAACAGCTTGCAAAAGCTTTAGGTGAAGATAATTGGCAAGATTTAAAGATAAGATTAGGATTTGAGTTTGTAGATGATAATGTAAAAGATTATGAAGATACAATCAATCGTTTTAATGATCCTGATAAAATCAAAGCTTTTTTCAACGAAGAAGGTATTAATACAGCATCAGAAGTAAAGGAATTTTACGATGTATATTCCGCAACAGACAAAGCTAAACAAGGGATTTATGACGCTGATGTTGCTATGCAAGAATGGAAAAACCACATAACAGAAAATACAGCATCAGCTACAGCCTCTCTCACTTCTTTCGAAGAAGCATGGATGAACCTGAAAGGTGCAGATGATTCAGACCTCAAAGGTGCAGCCGATGACCTTCTCGATTTAGCGAATGCAGGACAACTAACCGAAAATTCTATCGAAGAACTTGCTGGTGGTCAGAAACTTATGTCTGACACAGGTTTATCAGCTGAAGAACTTGCACAGAAAATAAATGGTCTTGTAAACGCTTCTACGCAACTTTCTTCTATGTCTGCACAGATTTCTAAGATGTCTGATATGCTTGCTGACAAGAAGAATGGTACAGTTGCATCCGCTTCTGATTTAGCAGGATTTGATGTTTCAGTCCGTGGTCTTGAATCTTGGGATAAGTTTGAAGAGGTAATGGGTAGTTCTGAATCTAGCATGGATCAGTGCCAGAAAGCTGCCAATGCTCTTGCTACTGAATGGGTAAACGATGGCAATTTCTTGGCAAACCTTACTGATGAAAACAAACAGTATTATATCACTCAGCTTGAAGATATGGGTGTTAAAAATGCCGAGCAAATTGTAACAGAGGCTTTGACAAAAAAGGAAGAAGAACTTAGATTTGAAAAACTTCTTTCTGCCGATGCATCCACAGATTTGCAAAATGCCACAGTTGCTGATATTCTTAAACTTCAAAATCTTGGTGATATTACAGAACAGGAAAAGGCAAAACTTGCAGCTTTCACATTAGAAAAACAGTATTGTAACAAAAACACTATTGTAACTGATGCAGATTGTCAAAATATTTACACTCTTGCTAAAATGGCTGGCGCAGGTACAGAAGCTTTAAATAAACTTGCAGCATTAAAACAAAGACTATCAGACAATCCAATTATGTCTAATGAAATGCGCAACAATATTAACAGTGCAATTCAAGGCATTGTAAATGGTGTAACAACTTCTGCTGGTGCAAAGTTAGATATACCACAAGTGAAAGTAAATTCTTCTGGTTCATCAAGTTATAAATCTCCGTCATCAAAAAAATCAAAATCTAAATCCAAAACAAAATCCGATGCTGCCGAAGTGTTTGATTTTATTGAGATTAAACTAAATAACCTTACAGACAAGGCATCTAAGGCTAAAGACAAGATTGATGATCTTCTAACATTCGGTCAGAAGAAAAATCAAACAAAAAAAGCTATCGAAGCTACAACAAAGGCTATTACTGCACAGGAAAAAGCATACAAGAAATACATGGCATATGCCAATAAAGCTGCGAAAACACAGAACAGTAAAAAGACAACTTCTTCATCCTCCTCATCTTATTCAGGTGGAAATGCTGTATATGATACTGCTACAGACTATCTTGGACTGAAATATGTTTGGGGTGGATCAAGTCTTACGAAAGGTGCTGACTGTTCTGGTTTCACTCAACAGATTTACAAAAAGTTTGGTGTAAGTTTACCACACAAAGCATCATATCAAGCTAAGATGGGAACAAAGATCACTTCAAAAAGTGATTTGCAGGCTGGTGACTTAGTATTCTTTGGAAGCAAGAACAACATCACACATGTAGGTATTTATGGTGGAGACGGTAAGTTTATTGAGTCCCCTCATACTGGTGCATCTGTAAGAGTTTCCAAACTTTCATCTCGTAAGGATTTTGTGTCTGGTTCACGTTTTAGTGGAATAAGTGGTTCTACAAAGACAAGCGGAAAGAATGTAAAAAAGGTCAAAGGTGTATCATCCAAGACACTTGAACATTATAAGAGACTTATCCGTGAAGGAACACTTGGTTCAGATGGTATTGCTTCTATTAAGAATGAAAACCTGAAAAATGCATTAAAGGATTATCAGACCTATTATGAGAAAGCAAAAGCTTGCAAGGAACAGGTTGCCAGTCTTACGGATCAGTTAAAGGATTTATATGAGACTTTAGCGAACAACCCGATTGACAATGCTTCTGATAAGATTGAAAAACTTGGAACTAAGATGGATATTCTGAATGCCAAGGTAGGTAATCTTACATTTAATCCAACAAAGAAAATCGGTACGTCTGATATTGACAGTCTGTATAAACAGATTATTAAAAACTATAATAGCCAGTTATCAGCTTCAAAAACTGCTTATACTGGTGCAACAAAGAGTTACAACTCAAATAAGAGTTCTCTTACAAAGTCTCTTAAAAAAACAAAAGCTAAAAACATTGGTCTTACTCAAAAGGAATTTAATTCTATTAAGAGTAATTTAAAATCCAATAAGTCAATTTCGTATAATCTTATTAACAAAATTGAAAATGACACTCTTAGGGAAAAGTGCATAGCACATAATGAATATCTTCTTGCAAAGAATACCGCAACTGATAATTATAATCAGGCTAAAGAGGATCATACCTCTAATGTGCGTCAGGCTAGGAAAGATCGCTTTGATAAGGTACAGGAACGATACGATAATAAAGCTGGGCTGATTGAGCAGAAAAAGAACGCTGTCTCTAATTCTCTTAGTATAGCTGAAGCAAAAGGTCAGTTGATTGGTGAGGCTTACTATACACGTCAGGCAAATGCCGTCAAATCTGACATGAAGCTTAAACAAGAAGAAGCTGGAAAACTTGCAAAGAAATTATCTACGATTAAGTTTGGTAGCGATGAATGGTATGAAGCTCAAGAAGCCTTAAATGGTGTCTATGAATCTATTCAACAGGATGAGCAGGAACTTGCAGAGTTTCAAAAGTCTATCAATGAATTGAAATTTGATCGTTTTGATGAGTTACTTAATAAGCTTGGAGACATCACAGACGAGACAGATTTCTTAATTGACATGCTCGATTCTGACAATCTGTTTGACAGTGATACAGGAATGATTACTGATGATGGTATTACTGCTATTGGACTTACTGCGCAGAATTATGATACATATCTTGCGGAGGCTCAAAAGTACAAAGATGCTATTGCTGATTTGAATGAGATGTATAATGAAGGAAAAATTGGTCTTAACGATTATAACTCTAAACTTCGTGAGTATCAACAAGGTCAGCGTGATTCTATCAAGTCTGCAAACGAAGCTAAGAAGTCATTAGTTGCCTATGTAAAGCAAGGATTAGATGCACAAAATGATGCTTTGGAAGAAGCAATTTCGAAGAAAAAGGAATTATTAGAAACCGAAAAAGATTTGCACGATTTTCAATCCAAGATTTCTGATCAAAACAAGAACATTGCTAATTTGCGCAAGCAGATTGCGGCACTGGAAGGTGATTCTTCAGAATCGAATCGTAAAAGGCTTCAGCAATTGAAATCCGATTTGAAAGATGCCGAAAAAGAACAGTCAGATACTTTGTATGATCGTTCCATATCCGATCAAGAAAAAGCACTCGATGAAATGCTCACCAAGAGTAAAGAGTCTGCTGAAGACTATTTGAAAGATACCAATAAGGTATTTTCCGATGCTCTCACATATGTTAATGCTAACTCTTCACAGGTTGCATCAAACATTGAGAAAATTGCAAAGGATACTGGTTATGATGTGTCTACTTATATTGTGAATGCTTGGAAAGACAGTGGATCTGCTGTTGGTGATTATGCAAGTACATTATCTTCTAACATTCCAAACATTACTGCACAGCTTAGTTTGATTGCATCTTCATGGCAATCTATTTGTAAAGCTGCGGATGAAGCTGCTGAAGCAAGTGCCAAGTATGCAGAGGCAACTGTCAATGGAACACAATCAATTGGATCGTCAAACGATTCAGGAACTTCAAGCGGAAACGGCTCTGGTTCTTCTGGAAGTAACGATGATGACAAGCAACAGGAATTGAATAAACTCAGAAAGAAAGCAAGTGATATTACAGAATGGATATCTAAGCATTCAGTATCGGCAACACACAAGAAATCGTATTACGGTGCTCTTAATCAGTACCTCTATGATAAACAGCATGGACAAGTTCTGAGTAAAGCTAATGAGGTTGCCCTTGCGAAGAAACTTGGTGTATCTGTAAAAAGTGATTTGTCTGGTAAGAATGATAGAGAAAAAATTGCTTCAGCTCTCAAGAAACTTATAAAAGACGCTTCGTTCTCAACTGGCGGTGTGATTAAGGATCTTGTTAAACTTTCTGGTGAAGATGGTATTAGTTTCTTACAACGTGGTGAAGCTGTACTTTCTAAGGAACAAACACAAGCATTGTTGAATTTTAAGCCTGTTATTCCACAGATTGACTCTATCATTGGCAATCTGAAGAACATTCCTATTGAGAAAATTTCATCACAATCTCCTACTTATCAAATTGATAATAGAACGATTGTTGAAGGCGTTGCCACCGACCAGATTGTTAAACAAATGGAAGGTGTTGCTCAGAAACAGGCTGAAAATGTTGTAAGAAAGATCAACCAAGCAACTTATGCCAAAGGTGTAAGAAAATAATTTATGGAGAGGATGTAATAGTCCTCTCCTATTTGATTGGAGGAAAACATATGTCAGAAGTGACTAATGAAAGAAAAGTAAGTATTCTCGAAAAACTGCTTCTTGAACGTGATGAACAGATTCGGAAGTTACAGGAAGAGAACACTGAATTAGAGAAAGAAATTGAAAGTTTTGGAAATGATATTCAGGAATTACAAGATATTATTTCTGAGACACAAAAGTTAAATAGAGAGTTTTCTGGCACTAACAGAGAAATGAAAAAACTCAAAAAGAAATATGAAAAAGAAATGAAGAAAGTGATGTAAAAAGAAAGGAGGCTACCATGACAATTCAAACTCGTGGTTTTACTTTTGATAATAAAACTTCTGATGAGTATGGACTGATGGTATGTGAATTTGACGGGAATACTCCATCTGATACGACAGGTGGCAATATTGAATTTACACTAACCTCCTCTCCTATTCAAAATAGATGGTTTAAAAGTGGAAATGCGAATTATTCTGAAGCAATTAAGTTTGATTTCCAAGTTATGAAACAGAATTTTGAGCCAATTGATTCATATGAGTATTCTGCAATTGCTCGATGGTTACAGAGGAAAGATGATTATAAGGAATTCACAGTTACACGATTAGATTATGATACAGTTCATTTTAACGCACAATTAAATGTATCCCCTATTTCTATAGCTGGTGATATTATGGGAATTGCAATCACAGGGATAACCGATGCTCCATTTGGATTTGGACAGTTAATAACATTAAAAGCAACAACAGAAAATGGTATTGGTGTGCTAAAATTTGTAGATATGAGTGATGAAATTGGTTATATTTATCCCGATATAGAAATCGACATTTCCAGTGATTGTAACCTTAAAATTACCAATGAAACATCGGGTGAATTTTTTAAGCTGGATAATTGCATAAATAATGAAGTTATAAAAATTGATGGAACAATCTTAGAAATCACTTCTACAGCTATATCCCATAAAATCTATAATGATACAAACTACAAAATACCACGTATTGTAAACGACTTAAATAAAAGGACAAATATATTTAAAATTGATGGTAATTGCACTCTTACGATGAAATATAGACCAATAAGGAAGGTGGTGATCTGATGGCAGTTCAATCATTTAATTTACCAGTTGATTTTTTGAATAATCTTGAAAAACCAATTATCTACATTGCTAAAAAGGATAAAACTTTTCTTGGTGCAGTAAGCATCTATGATGATTTATCTCTTACTTTTAATCTAAATGCTTATCAGACTGCTTCTTTTAAAATCTATAGAGACATCAATGGTAAGAAATATGAACATTATGACGATTTTCAAGAAGACCGTCTGATAATGATTCAAGGTATTAGTTGGTACAAAATTCATGTGGAGACTAATATCGAAGATACAGGAATCTCAAAAAGTATTACTGCAAACTCATTGGAATGTACTTTATGTAATAAGCGACTTATTGATTTTGAATGTAATACAGGGGAGATTTTGTATGATAATTATGTAAAGACCATCTTCTACGATCCTGCCAACCCAAAGGGAAGTCTGTTGAATCGAGTATTAAATGTTGCTCCAAGTTGGTCAGTTGGTCATGTAGATGCTACTCTTGCTAACAAACAGAGAAGTTTTGATATTGACGATACTGATGTATATTCATTTCTTACAGGTGACGTTTCTGAGGCTTTTAATTGTCTGTTCGTATTTAACACGTTCAATCAGACCATAAATGCATATGACCTGGATAATTATGGTGAAGATACGAGCATTTATGTATCTATGGATAACTTGGCTCAGTCAATGACAGAAACCATTGATGAAAATAGTATTATCACATGCTATCGTGTAAATGGCGGTGATGGAATTTATATCAATGAAGTCAACCCAAATAGCACAAATAAGATTTACAATTTTGAGTATTATCTACCAGAAATGGAAGAATCTATTCAGAATAAGGTGAAAGCATATAATGAAAAATATCAGTCTTTGAAACCACAATATGAAGAAATTATGAAACGTCTTGGCGATCAGATTAGCGTAATCCAGGGTCTCGAAACACGATTACCTGATAGTTTGGATTCTAAGGATTGGACTAAATATGGATTAGAGTTTTTGGATTCTAAGGTTAAATCATTCAAGAATATAGATGAAGTTTATTGTGCCCAAGGCATGAACAAACCAGACTCTTTTAACTATAATCTATATCAACAGAACCTTGAAAATTTGAATAGTGTTACTGCCGAATACAACAAAAGAAAAACCGAGGTTGATTCTGCTACAGAAGTTTATAATTCTATTATCGCAGAAAGAAATGCTGTTCAATCTCAGTTAGGTATGGATAAATGGTTTACTAAGGATGAATGGAAAACACTTGATTCTTATGTTGTAGAAGAAACATATAGTAATGATAACTATATCACCACAGATAATACAACAGACACAGAAAGATTTGATATTGAGCGACAGTTATATGATGTTGCATGGAAGGATTTATCTAAAAAATGTAGACCACAATATCAATACTCTTCTACTCTTTCTAATGTTCTTACTATTCCGCAATTCAAAGGATTTCTGAAATATTTTCAACTTGGCAATTTTATTAGAATGGCAACGGATTATGATACGGTTGTGAAGTTAAGGCTGATTAGCTTCACGGTCGATTATAATGACACAAGTAAGATTGATGTAACTTTCTCTGATGCTATTCGTGTACATGATATTTATGAAGATGCATCTAGTATTCAAGCGCAAGCTAATTCGGCTGCTATGAGCTTTCAGTTTAATAAAGACCAATATGATAAGTCCGTAAATCAAAGTAATTTTGTCGAAGAAATGCGGAAATATGGATTGGATGTTGCAACAGTCCAGATTCAAAATGCAAAAAATCAGAGCCAAGTTTGGGATGAAACAGGTATGACTTTCAGACAGTGGAACAATGAGCGCAATGACTTCGATCCTGAACAGATTAAGATTATCAATAATATGATGGTATTTTCCGATGATGGTTTTCAGACAAGCAAAATGGCTATCGGTAAGATACCCATTGATAAAAATGGAAATTATGCATATGGAATCAATGCGGAAGTTTTAATGTCAAAATTAGTGATGTCAGAAAATCTTTGGATTGAGAATGATTCAGGTACTTATAAATTTAATGATGATGGATTTATTGCTTCAAGTGGGAAAAATTCTGTGAAGATTCAACCGAATAATGCCTCTGAGCTTTTTTCTATCTATAAAGATAATCAAAAACAAGTTTATATCAATTCTGATGGTGACGTTGAATTCGCTGGAATTTTAAAATCTTCAAGTGGTGTATTTAGTGGTCTTGTTAGTGGTGGTTCTATTAACATCGGTAATGGAACGTTTATGGTTGATAAAGATGGTAATTTGACCGCAAACAAAGGTGCATTTAGTGGAGATATTATTGGTGGAAGCATCAATATAAACAATGGCAATTTTCTTGTAGACAAATATGGAAATATGAAAGCAAATGCAGGGTTAATTGGTGACTGGGGAATCACAAATGGATATTTGTGGTATGACGGTAGCTATGGAACAAGTATAATATCTCCAAGCTTAATACAGTTACTATCTAACGGAAGTAATAGTGGAACAATAATAAGCAATAATAGTATATTCTCTAATTCTATGAATTGTAATTATATAAATGGTTCTAACGAATTAAATATTCGATCAAATGTTATCAATCTAAATGGAACAATTTTTGCAAATGGCGAACAACTTATCACTTCTTCTTCACTTCCTAAAAGTACAGAAGACATTGAAGCATCTTATTCTAGTGCGATAGGAACATATGGTGTGGGGGCTAGACTTATTATTTTTTCGAATTGTAAGTCTGGTATTTTAACAGGAGCGACAGCAGACTATGTACAGACATATGTTAATGAATATGTTGCAGCTAAATTAAGTGATATATATAGAAAATTTGATAATTATGTTACGTCTTCAAGATTGAGTAACTATGCAACAAAATCATGGTGTAACAGTACATTTAAAAAGAAGTAAAGAAAGGGCTTAGTATGGAACAAGAACAAAATAACACACAAGAACAGGAAGTTGTTTCTTATTCAAAAGATAAGATTCAGCTTCTTTTTAATATACTGAACTCTATGAGTTTTACAGGGATTCAGCAAGCACAGGGAATTGCACAGATTAGTGTAATTCTGAACAATCCAATTGTAAAGGACAAAACAAAAAATGCAACAAAGGAGTCACAAAATAATGAGGTAAAGTAAATGTCATGCGAAGTATTTAATAATTCAGACTTTGGTATGATTGAAGGATCACAACAGACAATTACGCTAGATTTATATACAATTCTTGGAGAAGAATTTAAAAATGTAGCAATAGAATCTGTTGAATGGCGAATGAGTAGCTACGGAGAAACAGAATGTTTGGCATCTAAAACTTCAACAGATAGTCCAGATGAAGTCAAATATGAGGAAAATGTAATTACTATTACTCTTCTACCATCAGACACTATGAACTTATTTGGGAAATTCACACATCAAATCATAATTCGAGATATTCACAATTCTATCTTTGTTGCTGATCTCGGCAAAATTTCAATCAAACCTTTAATCAAATAATTAAAAATAAGGAGGAAAGCTATTATGGCAATGACCACATATTTAAAAAATAAAACACTTGATAATCAGTTCAGAGGAGAAAGTTATACTCCACCAAGCATTATTTACGTTGCGTTGAGTAAATCAGCTCCTGCAAGCAATGGATCAAATTGTACTGAACCAGATGCAGCAAGTTATAAACGATTAGCCATTTCTTCTAATTCCGTAAATTGGAGTGCAGCTAATGGTGGAAGTATTTCAAATTCTAGTACACTTCGTTTTGCTGAGGCAGAAGAATCATGGACAACACAAGCCGCACCAATTACTCACTGGGCTATGTTCGATCAAGAAACTGGTGGCAATATGCTTTTTTATGGACAGCTTACTAAAACACAGGAAGTTCCAAGAGGTGCAATTTTAGAGTTTCCTGAGAATGGATTGACCACCACTATTCTTGATAATTAAAAAAATGTGAGGTAATAATATGAGAAGTAATTACCATAGCATCAAAGCTATTATAGATAATTCACATAGTTATTCTGAGATGATACATGGAATTACTGCTTATACTCAAGGATTGTTTAGGGCGAATGTCATTAAAATTAAAAATACGGTTGTAACAAGACTGAGACTTGGATTAAAAACAAAACCAAATGTCATTAAAATTACAACCAAAACCGTTGACAGTTCTCTTAAAATTTATCCTAAGATAACAGAAAACAATATCATTGTAAAGAATAACTTCTTAAACAAACTGATGGTAAAATTACATCCATCAGAATCAAATCTAAAAATAGTAAACACTTTCTGGGTCTATATTGCCAAAATTTCCGAGATAATTAATGAAGTAAAAATTAAAAACGATGTAAAACATAATGTTGCTATTCCTGAGAAAGTGAAAGATAATTCTATCATTTTCGATGGAGTGGCTAACACTTCTGTTAGCAGTGTACTCCGTATCGCAAATAATGATATTTCAATTGAGAATCCACCTGTAAATTCAGCAGCTTGGTATTTTTTAAAGTTAGGAAATTTATCTGGTACTTTAGGCGAAATCCCAAATGAATCAATAGAAACTTTGGGAAGAAAGAAAGCAATTTAATGAAAGGAGAATTAAATGTCTGAAATATTACAGAATACTGGTGTAACATTGTGGTCTATTAGAGATGACTATGATGAGTTACAGACAAGCGTGTTTGAAGCCTTAACTGGTACTGGTGGTAAAAGTAACATTCGGCTGATTGACGAAGCTATTGGAAATATTAATAGCAAGCTAAATGGATATTATTTTGAATACTCAGATGATAGATTGTATATTTGTAAGAAAAGCGAAAATGAGAATATAAAAAGATATCCTGTTACTCTTGATGATAATAATGGACATATTGCATCCAAAGTAGATGGAAGCACAATTACTATTGACGAGAATGGCATTGTTAGAGGATTGCCTGTTGATGATGCTCTCTCTTCTATCTCAACAAATCCGATTCAGAATAAAGTCGTAAAGGCAAAAGTTGATGAAATTGAGAAAAATGTGTCAAAGAATACAGAAGATATTTCAAAAAATGGCACAAATATCTCAAACAATACCCAAAAAATCACTTCACTTAAAACAGCGGTTTCTGCAGAAAAAACACGAGCAGAAGGTGTGGAAAATCAATTAAAAACAGACCTTGAAAATGGGAAAAAGGTTTGGGATGACAAATATACCAAATCTGAGGTTGATAACAAGTTTTCTACTTTTGAAACCAATATCGAATGGAAAGATGCTGTTAGTACTTTTGATGACATTGCAACTACATATCCTGCTCCAAATGACGGATGGACGGTTAATGTAAAAGACACTGATTATACATATCGTTATAATGGTACTAAATGGGTTGCAATTTCTGCTAACGCCATTCCAAAGGCTACAAATGAAGTCGATGGACTTATGACAAAGGAATACGCAAAGAAGTTAGATGGACTGACAAAATATACACCTGACGGTACTACTATCACTGCTGACGAAGACGGAACTCTTCATGGTGCAGACACAATTCAAGTTGACGGAATCACAATCACAAGAGACGATGCTACAAAAGTAATTGCCCTAGCTAAAACATTGCAAGATAAAATAGCCTTGGTTGATAATAAGATTGATAAAGCTAATGTTGCAAATAATCTTACTACAACCGAGGCTAATTTTGTATTGGATGCAAGACAGGGCAAGGCTTTACAGGATCAATTAATTTCTTTAAACGGCAGTCTAAATAGTAAGAAAATACCATCATTTGGCATCGAAAACATATTTACTGGAAACCCGTTTTGTATAGTCAACAATGGTTCCGATGTAATAAGTGTACAAACCGATTGGGATATAGACAATGGCGGCTATAGGGTCAAAAACATAAAGTATCCTGCAGGAACGGCTACTAATCTTACGGTCTCATTATCGTTACCTGCTAATAGCATTGTTATTGTTGATGTAAATACACTTAATGGAGAGAATATTGATATACAAGGTTCACTAATTCGATGCAATTTGTCAAATAGTGCATCACTATGGAATCTATCCATTAGATTCTCTGGGCGTACAAACCAGATATTTTCAGATATTAGATACATGCCGTTAGTTATCCACTTAGGTTAAAGAAAGGAAGGTAATAAACAGAGAATAAACGAAAATGGAACGGACAAATGTTGTAATATGATGATGTAATAATAATTTAGGGACAAGTAGATGAATTTCTACCTGTCCCTATTTTTTACGATTTTGCAAAAGTTCTTTGCGGCAAAACTGTTATATTATTTTGTCTCCATTTGATTTTTCAGGAATCTCCATTTTGTCTCCATTGATATATAAAACTATATCAATTTATACGAAAATATATCAACTTATCTTGGTTTTCACGATTTTTAAAATTATTGTCAAGCCCTTTAAATACCGCTATTTTCCAATGATTTCATCGGTATTGATGAATTCATACGGTGTCTGCTGGTAAACGTAATAATTCAGCCAGTTTGCATAAAGGATAT